>Ga0208186_100014_pt1 | contig 30100 bp, 32 predicted proteins | sample Shrwel1BS1Day23_FD_187537 | JGI IMG/M metagenome (GOLD analysis project Ga0208186, IMG submission 187537) | Subsurface microbial communities from deep shales in Ohio, USA - Utica-3 well 1 S-1-Day23 (SPAdes) (version 2) ... | reverse complement strand
CTTTTATCAAGGGTCTAAAATATATTTTATGCTAAACTATTTTAGATTTTCCTCAAGCCTTTCTTTTCAGGTCTATCTCATCAAACTTATCAGTTTGTCATAGAATAATTTTATATAAAAAGAAAAAGCATACTTCACTATTATATCATTTTTTGAAAGCACTAGCTTTGAGAAGTCTATGATTTTTTATATGACGAAAAATGACGTATTGTAAAATTAGTACTAAAGAATATAATAAGTTGCAAAAAAAGAGGTTTTAATATTACAATAGTAAAATATAAATATAAAAGGGAATATTATGAAAAAAAGGAAAAAGATGATTATATGGATTCTGGTAGTTTTATCCGTGATTTTGGTCGGAGGATATTTTGCAATCGGAAATTATTTTTATGACATGGCTATTAATGCGCATACCAGCAAATCTTTTTTGACTGGGAATAATGATTCAAAAAAGCAAAAAACACTCTCTAAAAAAGAAAAAGAGAGAAAAGAGCAAAATGAAGCCTTTATGGCTCAGGTTAAGCCAACAGCCTCTTATGTCACTTCGTCTGATAAGTTAAAATTGAAACTTTATGCGGCAGATTATATTCAAAAATCAAAGACAAATAAGTGGGCGATTGTTGTGCATGGTTATGGTGGTCAATCAAGTGATATGGCTAGTTGGACACGTCATTTTTATAATAAAGGATATAATGTTGTTACTCCTGATTTAAGAGGCCATGGGAAAAGTCAGGGAGATTATATTGGTATGGGTTGGGATGACCGAAAAGACATGCTGCTCTGGATTAACACAATCACTCAACGAGACCCTCAAGCAGAGATTGTTCTGCTAGGTGTTTCAATGGGTGGAGCTACTGTCATGAATACCTCAGGAGAAAAACTTCCCTCTAATGTCAAAGCCATTGTGGAAGATTGTGGCTATACTTCAACCGGAGATGTTTTTACTTATCAGCTAAAACAACTATTTGGCTTGCCTAAATTTCCTGTCCTTTATGCTGCGAATACTATGACAGAAATCAGAGCGGGATATAATATCTTCAAGTCTTCTGCGATTAAACAAGTAGCAAAGAGTAAAACGCCAATGCTCTTTATTCATGGGGATAAGGATACTTTTGTTCCTTTTAAAATGTTAGAACCTCTCTATAATGCGGCTAAGGTCGAAAAAGAAAAATTGGTTGTTCACGGAGCAGGACATGGTGAATCAGAAAAAATAAATCCTGACTTATATTGGAGCCATGTTTGGAATTTTGTTGGAAAATATATGTCATAATTATAAAATCAGTCAATAAAATAGCAAAATAAAAAAGTTCTTTATTAAAGAGCTTTTTTATTTTAATTTTGATATTTTTGAAGACAATTTTTAGTTGACATGGTCTTATTTTATGATATAATGAAAGTGTAGAAAAATTGATATATACCAATTTAGGAATGGAGCATATAAAAATGAAAGTTATCGTAGTAAAAAACCAACTTGAAGGTGGAAAAATCGGACTTGATCTTCTTAAAGAATCAATCAACAATGGTGCAAAAACATTGGGACTTGCGACAGGTTCAACACCAGTAGAATTTTATAATCAAATCGTTAATTCAGACCTTGATTTTACAAACATGGTATCAGTAAACTTGGACGAATATGTAGGGCTTGATGGTTCTAATGAACAATCATATCGTTACTTTATGACTAAACATTTGTTTGGAGAAAAACCATTTAAAGAAAACTTCTTGCCAAATGGTAAAGCAACTGACCTTGAAGCTGAAGCAAAACATTATGACCAAATTATTGAAGAAAACCCAATTGATTGGCAAATTCTTGGAATTGGTCAAAATGGACACATTGGTTTTAATGAACCTGGAACACCAGCTGAAATTACAACTCATGTTGTAGACCTTCAAGAAAGCACAATCAAAGCTAACGCTCGTTTCTTTGAATCAGAAGCAGATGTTCCACGTAAAGCAATTTCAATGGGGCTTGCATCAATTATGAAATCTAAAAACATTGTTTTAATGGCTTACGGAAAAGAAAAAGCAGAAGCAATTAAAGGAATGGTTGAAGGTGAAGTGACTACTGAACTTCCAGCATCAATTTTGCAAAACCATGCGAATGTTACTGTTATTGCTGACGAAGCTGCGGTATCATTGTTGAGCAAATAAAATAAAAAAAGTCCTATCAGGACTTTTTAATTTACTGACAGAAAAGCTGTCAGTATTTTTTTATATTTTTTTATATTTACGATGGTTATCAACGACTTCTGAAACAGAATAGGCTGTATCATCACTAAATGAAATGTTGTGATTTAGGTCTAAATATTCGTTAAACATAGTTTCGTATTCAGGAATGCTCAAGCGATTTCTTGCATCTAACATTGATTGATGTTCAACTTTAAGCAAGTGCTTTTCATAACCTTCGACGAGTTCACCAGAGAAAAATTCGGCAACCGTACCAGAGCCATAGCTAAAAAGTCCAATACGCTGACCAGCATTCAATTTATCAGAGTTTTCTAAAAGTGAGATTAGACTTAAATAGAGAGAACCAGTATATAAATTACCAACACGACGATTATAAACAATTCCACGTTCAAATTGTTCCATCAGTTCTTCAGCATTAGCTGGTTTCTCTATTTCAAGCATTGGCAACAAAGCTTTTTTACCCATTTTTGTGTAAGGGGTATGAAAAGCAAGAGCAGCAAAATCTTCAAAGTGCAAGCTTGTTCGGCGACTGTATTCTTTCCAAATTTTAGCAAAGGCATCAATGTAAGTTTCATTTGAAAATTTGCCATCAACAGTAGGGTAAGCTTGACCAAAAGGTCGCCAGAAATCATAGATATCTTGAGTTAAAGCAACATTATCATTATTTAAGGTCATAATTTTAGGATTAGCAGTGATGAGCATTGCAACACTTCCAGCCCCTTGAGTAGGTTCCCCACCAGTATTTAGACCATACTTAGCAATATCAGATGCGATGACTAAAACTTTAGCTTCGGGGTTCAAAAGAACATGGTCCCGGGCCAAAGCAAGGCCAGCAGTTGTTGCATAACAAGCTTCCTTCATCTCGATACTTCTAGCAAAAGGTTGGATGCCGAGTAAATCATGAACAACAACCGCCGAAGCTTTTGATTCATCAAGACTTGATTCTGTTCCAACAATAACCATGTCAATCGTTTCTTTATCTTCATCAGTCAAAATACTAGCTGCTGCATTAGCCGCAAAAGTAATTATATCTTGAGTAGCAGGATTCACTGCCATTTCATCTTGACCAATACCTATCTGGAATTTTGCTGGATCAACATTGCGTGCTTCTGCTAAATCCCTCATGTCCACAAAAGTACTGGGAACAAAAAATCCAAGTTTATCAATACCGACTTTCATATTTTAAAAATTTCCTTATCTACTAATATTATAGAAGAAAGGAACTCCTTTCAAATGTCTTTGGAATGCTTTAATTTTATCATAAAAATACGTTAAATTCTTAGCTAAGATGTTTTTTATCTATAAAATACTAAGGAAGTTTACTCTAACAAGCTTGTAGAACAGATATTACAAATGACAGATGCTTTGAATAAATTAAGTCATATAATTCGTCACGTAGTAGACATTTTTCCGCAAATTAATGTAAAGATACTTTGACAAAAGTAGTTTAAAATATGCTATAATGACTTTCGGAGGTTCATTCGTGAAAGAAATTGTAATCATTGACGCCTTAAGAACACCAGTCGGAAAATATGATGGTGCTCTTGCTGAGTATTCGGCAGAAAAGCTTGGAACACAAGTTGTTTCAGCTTTATTGTCAAAAAATAAAAATATAAAATCAGATGTTGAACAAGTTATTTTTGGTAATGTTCTTCAAGCTGGTAATGGTCAAAATATTGCGCGCCAAATTGCGATTAATAGTGGTTTATCAACCAGTGTTCCAGCTTCAACCATTAATGAAGTTTGTGGTTCAGGGATGAAGGCAGTAATTCTAGCTAAGCAACTTTTACAGTTGGGCGAAGCAGAAGTTGTTATTGCTGGTGGAACGGAATCAATGTCTAATGCGCCTATTCTTAAAAATCGTAAAACTGAAGAAGAAACATTAAGCATGTTAAGTGACGGCTTAATTGATGCTTTTTCTGGCATTTCAATGGGAATTATTGGAGAAACAATTGCGGAGCAGTTTGATGTTAGTCGTGCTGACCAAGACCTATTCGCACAAAATTCTCAAGAGAAGGCAGTAGCAGCCAGTCAAGCAGGAATTTTTAATGACGAGATCGTAGCTCTTGGGAAACTTACTGTTGATGAAACTCCTCGACCTTCATCTAGCCTAGAAAAATTGGCTACATTACGGACAGCCTTTAAGGAAAATGGAACAGTTACAGCTGGGAATTCTTCACCAGTTAATGACGGAGCTTCTGCTTTAATTTTGGCCACTAAAGAGTATGCTGAAAAACATGGAATTTCTTATTTAGCTGAATTAGTTGAGAGTGCGGAAGTTGGTATTGACCCTGCAATTATGGGAGTATCACCGATTGATGCAATTCAAAAATTAGTTCAACGCTCAGGCGTTCAGCTTTCAGAAATAGATCTTTTTGAAATTAATGAGGCCTTTGCTGCATCAAGTATTGCTGTTAATCGTGAATTGGGCTTAAAAGATTCTCAAGTTAATATTTATGGAGGAGCGATTGCTCTTGGACATGCTATTGGGTCAAGTGGTGCCAAAATCCTGACAACTTTGGGATATGCTTTGAAACGAGAACAAAAGCGTTATGGAATTGCTAGTCTTTGTATTGGCGGTGGTCTAGGGCTTGCTATTTTATTGAAAAATCCTGACTTTTAAAAATTGATGGAGGAATTGCCCAGTATTTCTGGGCATTTTTGGGAAATATGAGAAAAAAATTTTATCAAATGTCGCCACAAGAGCGATTGAATTCGTTAAACTTATCCGAAAAGAGTCAAGAAATTTTAAGTGAGATGGCCCTAGATACAACTATTTTGGACAATCTCATAGAAAATCAAATTTCTGAATTTGAATTGCCAATGGGAATTGCCCAAAATTTTGTTATTAATGGACAAAGTTTTCTAATACCAATGGTTACAGAGGAACCGTCAGTAATTGCCGCAGCAAGTAATGGAGCAAAAATAGCTGGAAATTTTGTAGCTGAAATTAAAGAACGTTTAATGCGTGGTCAAATTGTATTTTATGATGTTAAAAATTCAGATAAGATTGCAAATGAAATACTTGAAAAGCAAGAAAAAATCTTTGAACAAGCCGAACTTTCTTACCCTTCAATCGTTAAACGAGGTGGCGGTTTGAGAGAGGTTTCTAGTCGGATTTTCTCTAGTCAAAAGTTTTTATCTGTTGATGTCAAGGTTGATGTTAAAGACGCCATGGGTGCAAATATTATTAATTCAATCTTAGAGGGAATTGCTGAACTCTTTCGGAGGTGGTTTCCTGATGAAAAAATTCTGTTTAGTATTTTATCAAATTATGCTACTGAATCACTAGTGAAAGTGACCTGTGAAATTCCGGTTGAACGCCTTTCAAAAAAAGCAGATGGATATGAAATTGGTCAAAAAATTATGGCTGCTTCCCAATATTCAAAAATTGATCCTTATCGTGCTAGCACCCATAACAAAGGGATTATGAACGGTATCAATGCGGTCATTTTAGCTACAGGAAATGATACTCGGGCCATCTCAGCTGCTATTCATGCTTATGCGGCAAAAGATGGAGCCTACCAAGGGTTAGCCAACTGGGAACTTCAAGAGAAAATGTTAGTTGGCGAACTCGAATTTCCTTTACCAGTGGCAACTGTCGGAGGGGGAGTCAAGGTTTTGCCAAAAGCACAAGCGGCCATGGAGATTCTGGGTATCAGTGATGCTAAGGAGCTCGCAAAAGTTATTGCTGCAGTGGGACTAGCTCAAAACTTAGCCGCTTTACGTGCCCTAGTTTCAGAAGGAATTCAACAGGGACACATGAGTCTACAAGCTCGTTCTTTGGCTTTGAGTGTAGGAGCACAAGCGGATGAAATCGCGATATTAAGTCAACAATTGCGCAAAGAAAAAGTGATGAATCAAGAAGTAGCCCAAAATTTACTAAAAAATTTGAGAAAATAATAGCCTGTCAAGATTTTTTCTTGACAGCATGAAATTAGTCTGCTATAATATTAAATATAATAAAAAAGAAATAGGAAATATAAAATGTCTGTAAAAATTCGTTTGACTCGTATGGGTTCTAAGAAAAAACCTTTCTACCGTATTAATGTTGCTGATTCACGTGCACCACGTGATGGTAAATTCATCGAAACAGTTGGAACTTACAATCCACTTGTAACTGAAAACCAAGTAACTCTTAAAGAAGAACGCGTATTGGAATGGTTGAGCAACGGAGCACAACCTTCAGATACAGTTCGTAACCTCCTTTCAAAAGCGGGCGTTATGAAAAAATTCCACGAATCAAAACTTTCTAAATAATTTTTGAGATAAGCTGCTTTTTAGCAGCTTTTCGTGAATATAAAAATCACATAAAATGGACTTGAATAACTTTCAAGTTAGAGTAGAGGTAAGAAATGCAAAAAGATGTGAAAGAACTCGTTTTAACTATTGTAAAACCTTTGGTGACTCAGCCTGATGAAGTTTCTTTGGAAATTATTGAAGGTGAGGAGTTTATGGAATACCATCTCAAAGTTGCTGACGGAGATATTGGAAGAATAATTGGACGTCAAGGTCGAATTATTCAAGCCATTCGTACAGTTGTATACTTTGTTCCTGTTGAAGGGAAAAAAGTTCGACTCCTCGTGGACCAATAATAAGTAAAAATAAAAGAACTCATCATTGATGAGTTCTTTTATTTTTGGAAAACGGAACGTTCTTTTGAGAAATAAAATAGTTATTTAGAATTTCCTTTTATTGTCCCCAAAAATATGCTAGAATGAAAAAATATTGATTAATAATTGTAGAAATAATCAGTGATAAATATAAATTAACTGATTTTTATATAGGTGGATAATGGATAAGAAAAAAGGAATCTTATTAGTAGCTTTAGGGACGCCTCGTTCTTGTGAGACAGAGGATGTAAGGGAATATTTAAAAGAATTTTTGGGTGATCCACTCGTCATTCAAAAACCAAGATGGCTTTGGCTTCCAATTTTGAATGGTATTATTTTAAAAGTAAGACCGCAAAAATCAGCAGAGATGTATAAACAAATCTGGACTGACGAGGGTTCACCTTTGATGAGTTACACAATAGCCCAAACAGAACAATTACAAGGACTTCGTGAAGACTTTGATGTTCGCTTTGCCATGACCTACGGAGAGCCCCGCATTGATAAGGTCATTAGAGAGATGAAAGAATCAGGAGTTGAGGATATTACTGTACTCCCACTCTATCCTCAATACTCATTAACAACCGTTGAGCCAATTATTCAACAAGTTAAGAAAATTGATGACAAAATTAATGTTATTCGAGATTTTCATCAGATTGAATCTTATACAGACTTACTGGCAGAGTCTATCAGAGAAAAATGGCAAGCCAATCATTATGATAAGCTTATTCTTAGCTACCATGGCATTCCACTATCGTATGTAACGAAGAAGAAAGATGCTTATGAGGCACAATGTATCGAAACTACGCGGCTATTTGTTGAAAAATTAGGCTTAAAGGAAGAAGAATACGAGCATACTTACCAATCAAAATTTGGTCCTGAGAAATGGTTAGAGCCTGCAACAATAGATAGAATTGCTGAGCTTCCTAAAGAAGATACAAAGAAAGTATTAATTTGTTCTCCAGCTTTTGTGGCGGATTGTTTGGAAACTTTATTTGAATTAGAAATTGAAAATAAAGAAGTTTTTGTGGAAAATGGGGGCGAGACTTTTGATTTTGTCCATCCATTTAACGATTCTTTAGAATTTACTAAAGTACTAAGTGAAGTAATCGAGAAAAATAAAGTTGAAGTTGAAGTTTAAAATTTAGAGTAAAAGGAAATGCTTAATGAAGAAACAGTATGAAATTATTTCAATGAAAGATCACTATCGGATTCGTCTTGGAATTTTTGAACCACAAGAAAAAGCAAAAGGCGTGGTGCAATTAGTTCATGGTTTTGGCGAATATACGGGTCATTATTTATATTTAATCAATGAATTAGTTAATGCTGGTTTTGTTTGCTTTATGCACGACCAAAGAGGACATGGGGTTCTAGCAGCAGCTAAACCTAAACTTCAAGGACGAGCAAGAAATTATGAAAACTTTATTAGTGATGCTTTAGAAGTCCGAAAAATAATTGGCAAAAGATATCCCAAATTACCAGTTTATCTCTTCGGACACAGTATGGGAGGAAATATTTCACTGAATGTTCTGCTGAGAAATGTTGAAAATCAAAAACTTTATCAAAAAGCAGTTATTGAATCTCCTTGGCTTGCCTTGACAAATCCACCGGCTATTCCCCTACAAAAGTTGGCTCAAGTTTTAGGGAAATTTAATTCAAAAATTAGAGTTCGTACGGGACTTAAAGTTGATGCAATCTCTCATCGGAGTGACTTAGTTGATTTAGTGACTAAAGATGGAATATATCATGAACTATTATCTTTACGTTTGTTTTCACAAATTATGGAAGCAGGACGTTTTGCCCAAAGTCAGGCCGAGCAGTTAAAGATACCGACCTTATTATTTTGTGGAGAAGAAGACCAAATTTGTTCACCGTTAGCGATTCGTTCCTTTGCTGAAAATGCTGGTGCTAATTTGGAATTAGTTGAAGTTGCTGAGGGCTATCATGCCCTTCATTTAGATACTAAAGCAGATGCTTTCATTGACAAAATGAAGGCTTTCCTGCTTGAATAAGACTGAGTAAAATAAAAGGCTATTTAATTTTGAATAGCTTTTTTATTTTATGATTTTATATTTGCTGCTGAAAATTGAGCCCTTTATATTTCAAAAATTTTAAAATTTTGTATTCTTTAAAAGAAATCTGCTCAAAAATAGTTTCATTTAAATCAGGGCTTAGTTGATATGTTATAATTAGGGAATGGAAAACTTTTACAAAGTAGGAACAATTGTTAATACACAGGGACTTCAAGGTGAAGTTCGAATACTACCATCAACAGATTTTGCTAACGAGCGCTTTTCAAAAGGGGCAGTATTAGCACTTTTTGATGATAAAGATAACTATATTCAAGATTTAAAAGTGAAATCTGGTCGATTACAAAAGAATTTTTATGTGGTCAAATTTGAAGGATTTTATCATATCAATGATGTCGAAAAATATAAAGGTTATGTTGTTAAAATTGCGCAAGAAAATCAAGAAGAGTTAAATGATGGGGAATTTTACTATCATGAAATTATTGGAAGTGATGTTTATGACAATGACATTTTAATTGGTCAGATCTCTGAAATTCTTCAACCAGGTGCCAATGATGTCTGGGTCGTTAAACGTAAAGGAAAACGTGATTTACTTTTACCTTATATCCCACCTGTTGTCCTGAAAGTAGATGTGGCTCAGCATCGAGTTGATGTGGACATCATGGAAGGATTGGATGACTAAGGGCATGAGAATTGATATTTTAAGTATTTTTCCTGATATGTTTGGTCCACTTAACCAGTCAATAGTTGGCAAGGCTCAAGATAAAGGTATTTTAGAATTACATACTCATGATTTTCGCGAAAATGCCACAAATAAACAGCGACATGTCGATGATATGCCTTATGGTGGGGGACAAGGGATGTTGTTGATGCCTCAACCTATCTTTGATACGATGGATAAAATTCCACAAAAATCTGAAAAGCCTGCACGGGTGATTCTTTTAGATCCAGCCGGAAAAAAATTTGATCAAAAAATGGCTGAGGAATTGTCAGAAGAAGAACAACTAATCTTTATTTGTGGACACTACGAAGGCTATGATGAACGAATTAAAACTTTGGTGACAGATGAGGTATCTTTGGGAGACTTTGTCTTAACAGGAGGAGAAGTGGCAGCAACTGTAATGATTGATGCTGTTGTTCGTCTTATACCTGGCGTTTTGGGGAAAGCGGCTAGTCATGAAGATGATTCATTTTCTAGTGGGCTTTTAGAATATCCCCAATACACTCGCCCAGAAGATTTTAGAGGAATGAAGGTTCCCGAAGTCTTGATGAGCGGTCATCATGAGAATATTCGCAAGTGGCGTTTGAGAGAATCTTTGAAAAAAACACTAGAGCGCCGTCCAGATTTATTGGATACATACGAACCTAATGACGAAGAACTAAAAATGCTACAATTATTGCGTGAAAATGTTCAAGATGTGGTAGAATGAAGTAGTGTTAAGAATTTTAGTGAATATTGGGGATGCCTATTGAATTAGGATAATGAAATGTGTGTTCTTATTGTTCATGAATTGGAATATGACTAAATTTAAAATAAAAATAGGGGAATTTTAAAATGACTTTGACAATTGAAAGAGAACAAGAATTTGTTAACCAATTTCATTATGATGCTCGTAATTATGAATGGGAAAAAGAAAATGGAACGCCCGAAACAAATCTAAATGTTCAATTTCAACTTGTTCCTAAAGAACAACTTGAAAAATTGGGTGACGGAGATACTGGGATTCATGCTGTCTTAACCTACTTGATTGTATTGGATAATATCGTACTTTCAGGTTTTGTAAGTCAATTGAATTATGTACGCGGAAAAATCATCAAAGAACAAGAAGAACTTGAACAAGAAGAATTAGCTCAACTTGCTGCACCTTTGTTTGATCTTCTTCAACGTTTGGTTTATGAAACAACCGAGGTTGCTTTAGATCAGCCTGGAATTAACTTAGAATTTTAATTAATAGAATTGACTTATGAAATTAGCTGTTATTACTGACTCGTCGGCAGATTTTGCCGAAAAATATAAAACTTATCAAAATCTTTTTGTTTTGGATATTCCGATTTCAATTGATGGAGTGGATTACGATTTACAAAAGATTTCTCATGAAGAATGGTATGACCTTATGGCCAAGGCTCAGGAAGTACCTAAAACCTCACAGCCTAGTGTAGCTGAACTTGATAGTCTTTTAAAAGATTTAGAAAAACAAGGATATACTCACGTTCTAGGTCTCTTTTTGCCAGCTGCAATTTCTGGATTTTATCAAAATATTTTCTACTTACAAAGCGAATATGAACAAATGAAAGTTCTATTTCCTGAGACTTTTATTACCTCTAGTCCTTTGGGTTATATGGTTGAAACTGTTTTGGATTTGGCGGAAGCAGGTGCAGAATTTGATGAGATTATTGCAAAGTTTGAAGAACAAAGAGAGGGCGACCGCGCCTATATGCTCGTTGATGATTTGCATTGGTTAGCCAAAGGAGGGCGTTTGTCTAATGGTGCGGCTGTTCTTGGTACTTTATTGAATATTAAGCCAGTATTAACTTTTAGTACTGAAGGGAAAGTAGAAGTTTTTGAAAAAGTTCGGACTGCGAAAAAAACAATGAGTCGCATGAAAGAACTTTTACTAAAAGAAGTACAAGAACCTTCAGACTACAAGGTTTATGTCATTCAAACTAGAGCAGAAGAAAGAGCACAAGAGCTCTATGACTTTGCTTTATCACAAGGTTTTGATGATGTTGAAATAGTTACTTTTGGTCCTGTTATTGCAACACATTTAGGATTGAATACTGTAGCTTATGGTATTTCTCCAAAAAAATAGAGCACGTAAAAACGTGCTTTTATGTAAAGAGAAATATTCTGAATAATAGAAATAATAGCGGTTACTAACAAATACTGATTTATTTACTTAGTTAATTCTTTTATTATAATAAAATGTTTGAGTGAGGATATGATTTTGAATAAAATTAAAGTGGTTGTGGCAGGATTTCGTGGAAAAATGGGTTCGACGGCTGTGCAAATGATTCTCAACGCTCCTAATTTTGAACTTGTCGCTTTATTAGGGAGAAAAGAAGAAGTTTCTGAGGCCTTTGATGTTCCTGTATTCAATCGAAAAGAGGAGCTAGAGAATATTGAAGCAGACGTTTGGTTGGATTTGACAGCTCCAGAGGTTGCTTATGAGAATACTTATTTTGCGCTGGAACATGGCTTAAGACCTGTTGTGGGCACAACTGGATTTACTGAGGATGAAGTGGCTCGTTTAATAAAATTTTCTAGGGAGAAAGAACTGGGTGGACTAATTGCACCTAATTTTGCCTTAGGTGCGGTTTTATTAATGCAATTCTCGAAACAGGCCGTGAAATATTTCCCAGATGTAGAAATTATTGAGTTACATCATGATGGTAAAAAGGATGCGCCTTCTGGAACTGCTGTAAAAACGGCAGAATTGATGGCTGAGGAACGTCTGGCTCATCATCAAGGGGCAGTAGATGAAAAAGAATCATTAGTTGGGGCGCGGGGAGCTGTTCTTGAGGGGATGAGGATTCATTCAGTTCGCTTACCAGGTCTGGTGGCTCATCAAGAAGTCATTTTTGGCTCAAAAGGTGAAGGATTGACCTTGCGCCATGACTCTTACGACCGTTCAAGCTTTATGACTGGAATTGCACTTGGAATTCGTAAAGTGATGACCGTTTCTGAGCTAAAATATGGCTTAGAACACTTTTTAGACTTATAATTTTTTTGACGATAGAGTAAGTTTGCAAGAGCTTTTCTATAATAAAACCTTTAGTGGGGTGCTTTATGAGTAATTTGGAAATTCGTAGATTAGACTTAAGTGATGCTGAGGCATTTATGGATTATATTCATAATTGGTCAACAGATACAAGTCCTTTTAAGATTGATGCTGTAAAAACTTATGCCGAGGTTAATTTGGATAATTTTGCGGAATATGTGGAAAAAATTCGGAAAGAGGAAATAAGTGCTGAAAAGCCAGACTGGTCAACAGCTACTAAATACTTTGCTTTCATTAATGGACAAATTGCTGGTGAAATATCTTGTCGTTGGCAAATTGAAAAGGGAATTTTATTAGAATGGGGCGGACATATTGGTTATGGTGTCGCTCCTGATTTTAGAGGTCAGCATATTGCTGAAAAAATGGTCAATTTTGCCCTGACCAAATATCAAAAACGTTTGATTTCTCAAGTAATGATTTCTGCTGACAAGGGAAATGTGGCCAGTCGTAAAACGATTGAAGCAAATGGTGGAATCTTAGAAAATACTGTGGAAATTGACGGAGACGAAATTTGTCGTTATTGGATTAATTTGGAAAAGTCAATGGAATAAAAATTACTGATAAAAATCGGAAAAAGTTCGTCAACCCTTTTTTGGGCTTGCGTGCTTTTTTCTTACTGACTAGTCTTTACTTAGAAGTTTATGTGCTTTGGTCAGTATTTTAATAGTATTCAAAAATTCTGTCAGTAAAATTGGAAGCCTATAATGGGGCTATGCCCCTTTTCCTATAAAAAATGATAAAATAAAAGATATGAAATTAGAAAAATTACCCGAGGAGTTTGTACAGGCTCAGCCGGTTTTAGAAAAAATAAGCGAGCATGGTTTTGAAGCTTATTTTGTTGGAGGTTCTGTACGGGATGTATTGCTTGGGCGAGAGATTCACGATGTAGATATTGCAACGAGTGCTTACCCGGAGGAGATAAAAGATATTTTTCCTTATACTATCGATGTCGGTATTGAGCATGGAACTGTTCTTGTTTTAGCTGGAAAATCGGAAGCCGAGCATTATGAAATTACTACTTTTCGGACAGAATCAAAATATACAGATTACAGACGACCTGACCATGTGGATTTCGTCAGAGATTTACGTGAGGATTTAAAACGGCGCGACTTTACGGTTAATGCTTTTGCCTGTGATTTTGAGGGTCAAATCATTGATTTATTTGATGGTTTAACAGATTTAAAAGAACGAAGATTGACAGCTGTTGGGAGCGCTTTGGAGCGTTTCAATGAAGATGCCTTACGGATTATGCGTGCCATGCGTTTTGCTTCCACTTTGGATTTTAAAATTGAAGAGAAAACTTTTTCAGCCATGCGTGAGCGTTCTCACCTCTTAGAAAAAATTTCGGTTGAGCGAATATTTATCGAATTAGATAAATTATTGTTGGGGAGTGAATGGCGCAATGGTCTGACTTTATTGATTGAATCAGAAGCGTGGAAATACTTACCAGATTTTCAAGATTTAGCCTTAAAAAAAGTGCTGACAGAGCTGTCAGTAGATTTTCACTTTAAAAATTCAGAACAAGCATGGGCAGCCTTACTGACTAGATTTTCAAATATTGATGTGAAGGCTTTTTTGCGCAAATGGAAAGTATCAAATGAATTTTCAAAATATGTAGCTGACCTTGTTTCAGCCTATGAACTTGAAAATTGGGATTTGGTCAGTCTTTATCATTTTGGTTTGGAAAAAGCACTTCTGGTTGATGAGTTGAAAATTGCTTTTGGAAGGGATATTGACAGAGAACGAGCAGTTTTTATTAATGACCAATTGCAAATTCATGATAAATCAGAAATTGTTATTGCTGGAAAAGATTTGATGGATGAATTTTCCCTTAAGCCCGGACCAGAGTTGGGAAAAATATTAAAAACTATTGAAGAAAAAATAGTTAAAAATGAGTTGAAAAATGAGCAAATTGCAATTTTAACAGAAGTTAAAAAAATGCTTGAACTTGAAAAATAAAAGTAAACAAATTTTACTGATAGAAATTCTGAAAAAAATCAATTAATATTGTATTTCTGCTAGAAACACAATTGTTGATATTTTTGTCAATGTATTCTATAAAATATAAAGGGAGAACTAATATGAAAATTGAAAATCGCCGTAAAGGGTCATGTACAACAGTGCTCGTTGGGAAAAAAGCCTCAATTGACGGGTCAACAATGATTGCCCGTAATGATGATGGTCATGAAGCGCTTGACCCACAACGCTTTATTGTCATTGAACCAGAAAATCAAGTTCGTCATTATAAGGCGGTCTTATCTGGTTTAGAATTAGATTTGCCAGATAATCCTTTGCGCTATACTTCGACACCCAATGCTGTCCTAAAAGAAGGAATTTGGCCTGCAGCAGGAATTAATAGTGAAAATGTTGCGATGTCAGCAACAGAAACAATTACTACGAATCCAAGAATTCTCGGACTTGACCCTTATGTGGAAAATGGGATGGGCGAAGAAGACCTTGTGACTCTTGTCTTGCCTTATATCAAAAGTGCTCGCGAAGGAGTCGAACGTTTAGGCCAATTACTGACAACTTACGGAACCTATGAACCAAACGGGATTGCTTTTGCTGACAATGAAGAAGTTTGGTGGTTGGAAACAATCGGTGGACATCATTGGGCAGCGGTTCGCATTCCTGATGATTCTTATGTGGTGGCACCAAACCGAATGAATATTGACGAATTCAAATTTGATAATGATGATTATATGTGTTCTGATGATTTGAAACAGTTAATTGATGAAAATCATTTGAACCCTGATTTTGAAGGTTATGAAAGTCATTATAATCTTCGTCATATCTTTGGTTCATCTTCAATCAAAGACTCTGTTTATAATAATCCTCGAACTTGGTATGGTCAAAATTTCTTGGGAAATGTATCTGAAGATCCACAAAATCAAGAACTTCCATTCATTTGTGAAGCTAGCCGTAAAATCACTGTCGAAGATGTTAAATTTGTCTTGTCAAGTCATTTTGAAAATACAAAATATGACCCTTATGGCACAACAAATCGTCCAGAGGAAAGAAAACTTTTCCGTCCAATCGGAATCAATCGAAATCACAGTGTTCATATTTTGCAAGTTAGAAATAATGTTCCTTTTGAACTCACAGGTGTACAATGGCTTGCTTTTGGTGCAAATACATTCAATCATGTTGTACCATTTTACACAGCAATTAATGATACGCCAGCTTCTTATCGTGACGCGAAGGGAGAATATGATCCAACAAATATGTATTGGTTGAGCGCAACAACAGCTGTTCTTGGTGATGCGAATTATGATTTATTTGTTGATTTACGCAACACTTTTGAATTAAACACCATGGCGAAATTCCATGAAATTCAAAATGAAACTGATAAAAACTTTGAGCTTGCAGAAGATAAAATTGCTTATTTGACACAAGCCAATGAAAAATTAGCAGAAGCTGCTTTCAAAGCACAAACGGAACTTTTGGGACGTATGGTCGTTCTTGGTTCAGCTAATATGAAATTACGTTTTGACTTTAATGATTAATTTTATCTAAAAGATCTTAAAAAGTAGTTGAAAAACTACTTTTTTTAGTTTTATTTTAACTTCAAAATGCTATAATACTATTACAGCTCAAAGCTAGAAAAGGAAAATAAATGAATTCTAGAAAAAGAAAAACAGAGAAGAAACGCAGAGGGGGTAAAGTATTTGCAATATTACTCTCCCTTATTATATTTCTGGCTCTGATTGTTTTTGGTATTGTAATGATAGGACGACACGTTATTTCTAGTCAAACAGATAATATTGCAGCAAAATTTATACCAGAATCTCAAAACTTAACGGATGCAGCGGATCAAATTGGTTCGGCTACTCCGTCAGCTATTGCAAGCAAATTAAATGAGAATTCGGATACCATCAAGAGTCAATCTCAGGGATTAATCAATTCGGCAAAAGCGACGAGTACTGACTCAAAGCTGACCTATACTTTAGAATCTTCTAAGCTTAATAAAGCAACCGTTGGTGCCCTTTTACTTGCAAGCGGTGATCAAGTTAAGGACGTTGCAGATAAAGTCTTAGACTCAATGAAGAAGGCTGGAGTGGCTCAACCCAAACTGCAAATTGATTTGACAGATGACAAGGGAAATATAATCAAAACTCTGGATTACAGTGCCTAAAAACATTGATTTAGAATAAAAACAACATTTACTTAAAAAAATGTTGTTTTTTTGTGCCTTAAGTGATAGAATATTCTAAATAATTATTTAATTAGGAGGAAAATTATGAAACTCTCAGAAGAAGTCCGTCCCGGAGCAAATAGATACGTGAGTGGTCAAGAAATTTTGCAAGATTTAGAAGCTTACCTTGCGCCATTTAAGGAACTTGCCGTGATTACTGGCGAGAAATCATTTCAAGTTTTTCAAGATTTTTATCCTAAAACTCTTTCTTATCCTATTTTTCATTATGACGGCACAGCATCTGTTGAAAACGGGAAAAAGCTAGCAAAAGAAATCGGTAATGTTGAGGCTATTCTTGCGATAGGGGGCGGGCGTTTGATTGATACTTGTAAAGTAGTGGCACAAGAGCTTGATTGTGAGTTGATAATCATTCCTACTTTAGTATCGAATTGTGCACCTTATACACCAGTTGCTGCGCTTTATCATCCAGACCATACTTTTGATAAAGTCGGATATTTAAATAAAGTCAGTTATTTGACCTTAGTGGATTATGATTTTTTATTAGCGACTCCCTATGATTATTTTGTTGCTGGAATTGGAGATACACTCGCAAAATGGTATGAAATGGAAGGAATTATTCGTCAAGTCCCCCAAGAAGAATTGTCAGCTTCCGTTCGTTTAGGTTTTGTCAGTGCCAAAGAAATTTTTAAAATATTATTTGCAGATTCAAAGGCGGCTTTGGAGGATTTAAGTAAGCAAAAAGTAAGTCCAGCTTTTGGACGTATTGTAGACACAATCATTGAACTTTCGGGCACGGTGGGTGGATTTGCTGGAACTTATGGGCGAATGTCAGGTGCTCACGCGCTCCATAATGGACTTTCGCTTTGTCCAGAAACGCACGCTATTTTACATGGTTCAAAAGTTGCTTATGGTGTTTTAGTTCAATTGGCTTATACAAGGGATTATTTAGAAATTGAGAAACTATTACCTTTCTATCGAGAAAATCATTTGCCTGCTTCTTTAGAAGAAATAAATTTATCCAATCCTAATTTGAAAAAACTGAAAGAAGCGGCAGAATTTGCAGCTAGTCCTGTTGAATCTTATCGCTTAATCGATGAAAAAGTGAGCGGGGAAAAAATAATTTCAGCCATAAAAGTACTGGAAAGCTTGGTCAGTAAAAAATAATTACTGAAAGTTCTGTCAGTAAATACAAAGTTACTGACCAGATTTTTGATTTTTGAATTAAAAATCTAATGAGGAAAAAAATAATGACGATAAGTTTACAACAACTCAAATATTTTATTGAAGTGGCTAAGATTGGCTCAATCAATCAGGCAGCTGAGATTCTCTATATTACACAGCCTAGTCTGTCAAAGTCAATCAAAGACATTGAAATAGAAGTAGGATTGCCCCTTTTACAACGTTCAAGCAAAGGAATTTCGCTGACCGCAGAAGGAACCGAGTTTTTAGGTTATGCTAGACAAGTTGTTGAACAATCTGATTTATTGGAAGCGCGGTGGTTGGACAAAAAGCCATCAAGAAAACTATGTGCCATCTCGACACAGCACTATGCTTTTGCCGTCAATGCTTTTGTAAATATGGTTAAAAAAACAGAAAGTCAAGGAATTGACGAATACGAATATACTTTACGAGAGGCCCGCACTTATGAAATTATAGAAGATGTGAAGGCCTTGCGCAGTGAACTTGGCATTCTTTACAAAAATTCTTATAACGCAAATGTGATTGACAAAATTTTAAAAGAAAATCGGCTAACCTTTCATTCCTTATTTTTGGCTGAGCCTCATATTTTTGTAAGTTCGACCAATCCATTAGCTGACCGACAATTTGTAAGCTTAGAAGATTTAGAAAAATTTCCACGCTTGTCTTATGAGCAAGGCGAGCATAATTCTTTCTATTTTTCTGAAGAGATTTTATCGACTGTTTACGCTAAAAAAGACATAAAAGTGGGAGATCGAGCCACAATTTTTAATCTAATGATTGGCTTAAATGGTTATACCATTTCAACAGGTATTGTCAGTCAGGATTTAAATGGTGATAATATTGTCGCTATTCCTTTAGCAGTTGATGATAATATAGAAATTGGCTGGATTTCACTCAACGATTTTCAACTAACCAGACAAGCTGAACTCTATATCAAAGAATTAGAAGAGATTGTTCATCCCTTTGATATTCGTGAGAGTAAAAAAAATAGTGACGACTAATCAAATCTTTTCTGTCAGTAATTTTTTACCGACAGAAAGGAGTCATCAAAGAATCGCTCACTTTGCTAGTAAAAATGATACCTGTCGTTACTGACAGGCTTTTTTATGATATAATCAAAAGTAATATAAGAGAAATTAGGGCAAAAAATGGCAGACTTCATCGCACAAAATTTAAGTAAATCAGTTGGAGAAAAAACGGTTTTCAATAAAATCAATTTCATCATTCATGATCTTGATCGAATTGGACTTTTAGGAGTAAATGGAACAGGTAAAACAACACTCTTAAATGTTATTTCAGGAATTTCTGGTTTTGATGGAGATAAATCGCCTTTTGACCATCCACAAAATTATAAAATTACTTATTTAACTCAAGAACCAGATTTTAATCCCAAAGCAAGTATTTTAGATAGTGTTTTAGATGATTCACTTCCACAAATGAGGGCAATTAAAAACTATGAAGCGGCGCTTTTGGATTTTGAAAATTTGTCTAAATTAGAGCGTGCTCAGTCAGAAATGGATGCCTTGAATGCATGGCAAGTAGAAGCAGATGTCAAAACAATTTTAACTAAACTTCAACTTCCAGAAGCTACAACAATCATTGAAAGTCTTTCTGGTGGACAAAAAAGACGTGTTCAATTGGCTCAAGCTTTAGTCAATGATTCAGATTTGTTATTACTTGATGAACCAACCAACCACCTTGATGTTGAGACCATTGCTTGGTTACAAAATTATCTTAAAAATTCTCGAAGAACAGTTCTTTTTGTTACCCATGACCGTTATTTTTTGGATAATGTTGCATCACGAATTTTTGAGCTTGAAGATGCCGGATTAAAAGAGTATCAAGGAAATTATCAAGATTATTTAGCGAAAAAAGCAGAAGATGAAGAACGTGAAGCCGCAGCGAGTCATAAAGCCAAACAACTTTACCAGTCCGAATTAACTTGGATTCGTAAATCACCACAAGCTCGGGCAACCAAACAACAGGCACGTATTGACCGCTTTGAAGACCTCAAAGATTCAATGAAAACTTCAAAAAATCAAGAGGATTTGGAATTAAATATTGCTTCAAGTCGCTTAGGTAAAAAAGTGATTAATTTTAAGAATGCAGGATTTTCTTACCCAGACCGACAAATTTTCAGCAATTTTGATTTAATTGTTCAACCTCATTCGCGCTTAGGGATTGTTGGGGATAATGGCGTTGGAAAATCAACACTCCTCAATGTCATTGCTGGAGAATTAGAATTAACTGATGGGCTTTTAGAAATTGGGGAAACCGTCAAAATTGGTTATTTCAGTCAAGAAATTCGCGGACTTGATGAAAATAAACGCATGATAAATTTCCTTGAAGAAGTGGCTTCGGCTGCTCATAATAATAGTGGCGAGAATATTTCAATTGTTAATCTATTAGAGCAATTTCTCTTTCCAAGAAGTAGCCACGGAACACTCATTTCTAAACTTTCTGGTGGTGAGAAAAAACGACTCTATTTACTAAAGATTTTACTATTACAACCTAATGTGCTTTTACTTGACGAACCAACCAATGACTTGGATATTGCAACATTAACCGTACTTGAAAATTTCCTAGGGTCTTTCCCTGGTGCTGTTTTGACCGTTTCACATGACCGTTATTTCCAAGACAAAGTAAGTAATGAATTACTTGCCTTTGAAAATGGAGAAATCAACCATTATTTTGGTGCTTACAGTGACTATTTAGCGGTCAAAATGGAAGAAAAAATTGCTGACAAAGCTGTCAGCAAAACTGAAAGTCCCGTAATTGCTGACAAAAGAGAAAATACGGACAAAGCCAAACTGACTTATATGGAAAAGAAAGAATGGGAAAACATTGAAAGTCAAATTGCTGAAATTGAAGAACGAATTTCTGAGATAGACACAGAAATGAATGAAAATGGTTCTAATACAGAACTCTTACTTGACTTACAAAAAGAATTAGACAATAAAACAAAAGAGCTTGAAGAAAAATATGAACGTTGGGAATATCTATCAGAAAGGGCCGACTAAAAGATTATGACGACACAAGAACTTATTGAAACCTTACAAAAATTTCCACCAGAAGCAACTGTAAAAATCATTCAAAATGATATCAGTGGAGACAGATTTTTTGATGTTAATACAGTAGAAAATCTTGCTAGAGTCCGTGTTACCACTGCAGGAGTTGAAACTGTAGAAACCGTGATTATCGGGATTTAGTCTTAGTCACAGGAGGAAGTTAAATGTTAAAAATTGGAATCAAGGGTGCTGCTAAGATTGTTCCCCGATTTGTAGCAGGTGTAAAAGAAAGTGGGCAAGCAGAAGTTATCGGAATTGCTGCCAGAAATAAAGAAAAAGCAGAAAAAGCCGCTTTGGATTTAGGAATTCCAGAAGTTTATGATGATTATGTAAGTTTAGTAAAGGCAGAAGAAATTGACTTAATCTATATTCCACTTATCAATAAACAACATTATCCTAAAGCAAAGCTCGCCCTAGAAGCAGGTAAAAATGTGCTTCTTGAAAAACCATTTACCTTAACGCTTAAAGAGTCTCAAGAGTTATTTAAGATTGCAAATGAAAAAAATCTTTTTTTGATGGAAGCTCAAAAATCTGTTTTTCTTCCTGTGATGACCAAAATCAAAAAATGGCTTGATGCCAATGAGATTGGTAAAGTATCTCGCCTTGCAATTAACGATTTTAGACCTCATACCAACCGTGAGAGTTGGGCTTTAGATATAAAAGAAGGTGGCGGAGCCTTTATCATGCATGCCAGCTATCCACTCTCTGTGCTACAATTTTTATTTGGAACAGGTTTTGATGAAGCAAAAGGAATTTACTGGTCCCGTGAAGAAAATAAAGCAGATTTAGATTATGAAATTCTTTTGAAAAAAGCAGAAATTATGATTAATATCTCGCTTACCACTCGTTTAGATAAAGCAAATACTTTTGCAATTTACGGGGAAAAAGGAGAAATTTCTGTTCCAAATTATTGGAAATCAAATCAGGCAAGTCTCATTAGAAATGGCGAAATGATTGAAGAGTTTTCACATCCAATGCCAAGTGAATTCAGTTATGAGATTGATGAAATCGCGGAACTTATCAATAGTGGTAAGAAAAAAAGTGAAAAACTTTCTCCTGAAATGACAATGACAACTGTTAAAATTGTAGAAGATCTATACCAAGAATGGTTTGGAAAAGATTGGCCAAATATAAAATAAAAACACTAGCTTATCTAGTGTTTTTTCTTAAAAATTTAAATTTTCCTTTGAAACGTTGTAAGGCCAAATAACGTTCACGTGCCTTGTGCATCGCTTGATAACGTTTAGGGTCTTTTTTATAGTATTGTTGATGATATTCTTCAGCTGGCCAAAAAGTTTTAGCTTCTTCAATAGGAACAACTATTGGTTTGTCCCAAATTCCAGATTTTTCTAAGGCGATTTTACTTTTTTTAGCAGCAGTTTTTTGTTCTTCACTTTCAACAAAAATTACTGGACGGTAATTTGCACCTCGGTCATAAATTTGACCGTCAGCATCCGTTGGGTCAATCAAAGACCAATAAATATCTAAAAGCTCATCATACGAAATCAGTTCATTATCAAATAAAATTTCAACGGCCTCTGTATGGCCAGAAGCTTTTGAGAGAACTTGGTCATAAGTAGGGTATTCGATATGTCCGCCTGTATAGCCGCTTGTTACAGCCAAAATACCTGGACGTTCTTCGAAAGGTTCAACCATACACCAAAAACAACCACCAGCAAAAATAGCTCTTTCTGTACTCATCTTACACCTCCATTTGCTCTAATTTAATTATATCATGTGAAAAAAATGCCGCCTCATCATTTGACTCGAATTTTAAAAATTTTGAATTTGGCTTTTTTGTGATAGAATAGTTAAAAATAGAAAAGGGGAACGATTTTTTAATGCTTAATACAACTTTTGCAAATGCCAAATTCGCTAATCCATTTATGAACGCTTCAGGAGTCCATTGTATGACGATTGAGGATTTAGAAGAATTAAAAGCCTCTCAAGCAGGGGCCTATATCACCAAAAGTTCCACATTAGAAAAAAGAGAAGGTAATCCACTCCCACGTTATGTTGACTTAGAATTAGGGTCAATTAATTCTATGGGTCTGCCTAATTTAGGATTTGATTACTACTTAGACTATGTTTTAAAAAATCAAAAAGAAAATGCTCAAGAAGGGCCAATCTTCTTTTCCATTGCGGGTATGAGTGCAGCAGAAAATATCGCTATGCTCAAGAAAATTCAAGAAAGTGATTTTTCAGGAATTACAGAGTTGAATCTTTCTTGTCCAAATGTTCCTGGTAAACCACAACTTGCTTATGATTTTGAAGCAACTGAAAAGCTCCTAAAAGAAGTTTTTACTTTCTTTACAAAACCGCTAGGTGTCAAACTTCCCCCTTATTTTGACCTTGTACATTTTGATATTATGGCAGAAATCCTCAATCAGTTTCCATTGACTTATGTGAATTCAGTGAATAGTATTGGAAATGGACTTTTTATTGACCCAGAAGCAGAAAGCGTGGTTATTAAGCCTAAAGATGGATTTGGTGGAATTGGTGGAGCTTACATCAAACCAACAGCGCTTGCAAATGTCCGTGCTTTCTATACTCGACTCAAACCTGAAATTCAAATCATTGGAACAGGTGGGATTGAAACAGGACAAGATGCCTTTGAACACCTCTTATGTGGAGCTACAATGCTTCAAATTGGAACAGCTTTACACAAAGAAGGACCTGCAATCTTTGATAGAATCATTAAAGAATTAGAAGAAATAATGAATCAAAAAGGCTATCAATCAATTGCTGATTTCCATGGAAAATTAAAATCATTATAAAAATATAAAAAAAGCTGACTTCCATCAGCTTTTTTCTTATTTTATTCTAGGAAATAATATGAATTTTAAAAATTACCAAAAGAGATGATATAATGGAAAAGATTAAACAAACAAGGAGAAACACATGGAACTTTCTATGACTTTTATCGTTTATTCTTTCATTGGTTGGCTTTGGGAAACTTTCTATTGTTCACTTAAAGACCGACATTTTGTTTTTAGAGGTTTTTTATTAGGCCCTTATTGCCCTGTCTATGGTTTTGGTGTGTCAGCAGTCTTACTTTTAGTTCCAGATACTGGAAATTTATTTAGTCTTTATCTTAATACAATAGTGATTGTGACCGTGGTTGAATTTATCGGTAGTTGGATTTTAGAGAAATTCTTTAATATGAAGTTATGGGACTACTCAACCCTCCCTTTCAATATTGAAGGCAGGGTAGCTGTTCCCGTTTCATTATTTTGGGGTGTAGGTTGTATTATCTTAATTAAATTAGTTAATCCACCTGTTCAAAATTGGATTCATGATTTTAATGCAATCACGCATAGTTGGGGAGTGCTTCTCATATTAATTATTTTTGGAGCTGACCTTCTATCAACGTTTATCTTTACGATTTCAACCAAAAAAGAAGTATTGGCTATGATTGATGATTCTGATAAAGAAAATGCGGCTATTAAAGAGTTTCGTCTTAAACATTTGCTGACCAATCATGAAACCGCACCAAACCGCAAAAAAGTATTGGAACTTCTGAAGAACCGTCCTTTGAAATTAAAACACTATAACTTACGAAGAATTCTTAAAAATTATCCAAACATGAATTTGACAAAAAAACGCTAGCTTTAAAATCGTAAGCGTTTTTAGTGGTCTTAAAAGTGATTTCGTGGCATAATAAATTCATGAATAAAACATTTGAAAAGCAAGAAATTTTAAATGAACTTTATAATCTGGTATTAGATAGAAATATTCGTGACTGGGAACGTCAGTGTTTACTTCATACGAAAGTTCAATTAGAGAATCAAGGGCGACTTGCTGATGAACTTGCTAAATTAGAAGCAACCCTTAGGCCCTTGGCATTACGCTATAATCTCACACCAAAAGTTGCCGATTTTTATCAAAAAATTTCTAGTAACAACCTCTTTGGACGAGGAGTTGGTGGAATTTTGTGAGTTATTTAGGTCTTCTTATGCTTTCAAAGCATAAGAAGTTTTTTAAAAAGTATTTTTCAAAAAGCTAAATTCATTTTATAATGAATTCAATAAATGAAAAGGAAGTAAAAAAATGAGGTCAGCCTATTTTGTCGAAAAAAATAAGATGGAAGTTAGAGAATTTCCCAAAGCGCAACTTGTAAAAGAAACAGATGCCATTATAAAAATCGTTCGTGCCTGCGTTTGTGGTTCTGATTTATGGTGGTTCCGTGGGATTTCTGAACGTCAGCCAGGTCCAGTAGGTCATGAGGCTATTGGTGTCATTGAAGAAGTTGGAGCGGGAGTTAAAAACTTTAAAGCGGGAGATTTTGTCATTGTTCCCTTTACTCATGGTTGTGGACACTGTCCAATCTGTTTGGCAGGATTTGAAGCTAATTGCCCCAATGCTAAAGATGGAGTTAACGGGGGATATCAAGGAGAATTCTATCGAGCAATTAATGCTGATGGTGCACTTGTTAAAATTCCAGGAAGACCAAGTGATTATTCAGAAGAACAGCTGGCTTCGTTGACAACTTTAGCGGATGTCATGCCCACAGGTTTTCATGCGGCTAAAGCAGCAGATGTCCACGAAGGCGACACAGTAGTTGTCTTTGGCGATGGAGCAGTAGGTCTGTGCGCAGTGATTTCGGCTAAACTTTTAGGTGCAAAACGGATTATTGCAATGAGTCGCCATGAAGATCGAGCGGCATTGGCGCGTGATTTTGGGGCAACAGATATCATTGCTGAGCGTGGCGCAGAAGCGATTCAAAAAATTATGGCCATAACCAATGGTTATGGTGCTGATGCTGCCTTAGAGTGTGTCGGAACAAAAGAAGCCATTGAATCTGCTTTCCAAGCAGTAAGAGCGGGAGGACGTGTAGGTCGCGTGGGAGTTCCTCATGATGTTGATTACAATGAATGGATTGATTCTCTTTTTTGGAAAAATATTCAACTTGGAGGTGGAGTAGCCTCTGTCGCACGGTGGGATAAGGAAATCTTACTTGAAGCAGTTTTAAGTGGGGAGATTGATCCAGGGCGTGTCTTTACAGAAGAATTTACCCTAGATGAAATTCAAAAGGCATATGAAGCAATGGATCAACGGACAGCAATTAAATCTTTATTGATAATTTCAGAAGGATAAATAAGAAAAATTAAAAAAGTCTACCAAAGCTGGTAGACTTTTTTAATAGATTAGTACTTTAGAAATATTAATAGAAAAGTCAGAGTTGATTCCTAATTATTTAAGCTAGAATTTCTAACAACTAATTCAACCGGTACTAGAATAGTTTGATAATTGATAATCTTCCCAGAGGAAATAAAATCTATTAGATTTTTGACTGTAAGCTGAGCAATTTTATCCGTGTTTTGTTTGACGGATGATAATGTTGGTGAAGAATAATGAGCGAGTGGGCTATCATCAAACCCAATTATTTTGAAATCTTCAGGAATTTTCTCCCCTAGTTCCTTTAACGAGCTGAAGAGTTTCATGGCAAGTGTATCATTTACGGCAAAAAAACTATCAACTTGGTCTGTTCGCTCTAAAAATGCTTGTAAATTTTCAGTAAAATTTTCTTCTAGGCCACTTAATAACAGATGACTTGATTCGTTGTAGGAAATATTATTTTTCTTTAGCGCATCTTTATATCCTTTAAAACGCTCTTTTGCAGAAGAAGATTGTCGGTCATACATCAAAATTGCGGGATGTTTACATCCATTATTAATTAATGATTCTGTTGCTTCAAAGGCTCCCTGATAATGATTTGAAGAAATAAAGATTGTTTTCTCTTTTTTCAAGGGTTCTCGGTCGATACAAATATATGGAATATCATCATAGTGAAAGACAAATTCATCTACGCCAGAAATAACGATAATACCATCAACCAATTTACTTCGGAGCATATTTAAGTAGGCCGTTTCTTTTTCAATATTTCTACCAGTATTACAAATAATTGTCGAATAGCCTAATTCAAAAAGTTCCTCCTCTATTTTTTGAACCACATCAGAGAAAAAGTAATTACTGATATCTGGAACTAAAATACCGACTGAGAAAGATTTATTCATTCGCAAACTTTTGGCACTAAAATTCATTTGGTAGCCAGTTTCTTCAATAACATCAAGAATTTTTTTTCTGGTTTCTTCAGAAAAACGTCCATTATTATTGATAACACGAGAGACTGTCGCAACAGAAACTCCGCTAAGTTTTGCTATATCCTTGATTGATGTTTTTTTCATAGAATTATCCTTTTGAGTAATCGTTATCTTTTATTGATATAATTCTCTCATATATAAACAAGTTTAGCAAATAACTAATAATATTTGAGGGGTTGACAGGTTGTTTTCCTGATGATATAATAAAATCATAAAAGAAGTAAACGATTACCCATGGTGGTATTGTCTGGGTAATCGTTATCTCAAAGAGTGAGAAAATGTCAAAAAAATTGTTATGTCCATCAATGATGTGTGCAAATTTTGCTAATTTGGAGAAGGATACAAAAGATTTAGAAGTTGCTGGTGTGGATATCTTTCATATGGATATCATGGATGGTTCCTTTGTTCCCAATTTTGGAATGGGCCTGCAAGATTATGAGTTGATTCGTTCGGTGACTGATAAACCCTTAGATGTCCATTTGATGGTTCAAAACCCGTCGAATTATGTTGAAATGTTTTCCGACTTGGGAGCTGATATTATTTATATTCATCCTGAAGCAGATATCCATCCCGCTCGTACATTAGATAAGATTCGAGCCAAAGGAAAAAAAGCAGGAATCGCTATTAATCCGGGCACATCCATTGAAGCAGTAATAGAATTGCTGCCATTAGTTGATTATTTTATGATAATGACAGTAAATCCAGGCTTTGCTGGTCAAAAATATCTGGAATATGTAAATTCTAAAATTGAAAAGGCTGTTTCATTAAGTAAACAATTTGACTTTAAAGTAATGGTAGATGGAGCGATTTCACCACAGAAAATTGAAGAACTAAGTAAGTTAGGCGTTGAAGGGTTTATTTTAGGAACTTCCGCTTTATTTGGGAAACATAAAAATTATGAAACAATAATCAATGAATTAAGAGCTTAATGGAGGAAAAAGAGGATGAAATTAGCAATTGGTAGCGACCATGTAGGATTTGAATTGAAACCCCTTATTATTGACTATCGTGAGGAGTTGGGGCACGAAGTGACAGATTTTGGCCCCTTTTCAACTGAACGAACGGACTATCCTATTTACGGAAAAAAAGTGGCAGAGGAAGTAGCGGCAGGTCATTTTGACGGTGGAGTATTGATTTGTGGAACAGGAGTGGGAATTTCCATTTCAGCGAATAAAGTAAGAGGAATTCGTGCAGTCGTCTGTAGTGAACCTTATTCGGCAAAATTATCCAAAGAACACAATAATACAAATATTGTGGCATTCGGTTCACGTGTTGTCGGAAGTGAATTGGCAAAAATGATTGTCAAGGAATGGTTGGAAGCAATTTATGAGGGTGGGCGTCACGCCAAACGTATTGAAATGATTACCGAGCTTGAAACAGAACAAAAGAGATAATTGATAAAGAATTCCAATTCTTTAACATAAAAAATAAAAAGGGGGAAAGTTTATGTTTTTTGACGAAAAAGGATTTAAAAAGGATTTTAAATGGGGAAGTTCAACGAATGCACAACAATTTGAAGGAGGCCATGGACAAGGAGGAAAGGGAGTTTCTATCGCAGACGTTCGAGTAATTCCAGGAGCAGATAAGGAATCTAATTTTAATGAGTTCAAAATCGCTTCAGATCATTATCATCATATGAAAGAAGATATTAAACTTTACGCAGAAATGGGATTTGAAATCTATCGTTTTACCATCGCTTGGACACGCATTTTTCCAAATGGAGATGAGATTGAAGCTAATCCAGAAGGAATTGCTTTTTATTCTGCTATGTTAGATGAACTTGATAAATATAATATTGAACCTGTAGCAACTTTATACGCATATGATTTGCCACTAAATCTTTTAGAAAAATATAGAGGATTTATGAGTCGTGAAATTATTAAAGATTTTACACATTATGCTGAAACAGTTATCAAAGCATTTAAGGGGAGAATTAAATACTGGATTCCTTTTAATGAACAAAATTTTATTGACTTAGACTCTGAGTACATGACAGGATAAAAGGCGAAAAATAGAGCTGAAGTATTCCAGCTACAACATCATTTTAATCTTTGCTATGCAAAAACAACGAATCTTGTTCATGAAATTGATCCTGCCGCTAAAGTAGGTGGAAATCTTGGGAATGTTTGTCTCTACCCACTTAATTGTGCCCCGGTAAATGTTGAAGCAACGGATGAGTTAGCTTATAAAAGCGGTTATGGGTTTGCGGATGTCTTATTCCGTGGCGTTTATTCAGGTATTTTTATCAAGTCTTATGAGGGGACAGATTTTTCTTCTATTGTACTTGACGATGATCTAGAGGTGTTAAAGAGTGCTTCGCCAGACTTCATGGCATTGTGTTACTATTTATCAGCTGCAATTGAAGCTAATAGTTTTGAAGATAGGGCCTTGAATGGTGTGATTACTAAAAATCCTTACATTGATGCAACAGAATGGAAATGGCCAATTGATCCATATGGTTTTAAACATTATTTACATGATTATTATCATCGCTATCAATTACCGATATTAATTACTGAAAATGGTATGGGGGCAAGGGATACTTTGAAAGAGGACGGAACGGTTAATGATGATTACAGAATTAAGTATTTAGCAGACCATATTGCTCGTATGAAAGAAGCGGTTGAAGAGGGAGTAGAAATGATTGGTTATCTTACATGGTCTGCAACGGACCTTTACTCTACTCGTGAAGGTTTTGAAAAACGTTATGGTTTTGTTTATATAGATAAAGATTATAAACGTATCAAAAAACGGGGCTTTGACTGGTACAAAAAAGTGATTTCGACAAACGGAGAAGATTTAAGTTACTAAGAAATTTCCTTAACAGATTTTATAAAAAATCTTACTTCTGAACTAGAAGTAAACAATAATTTTAACAGATGAAATAAAAACACCTATCAACTTTTGAAAGATAATAAAGTCTTATGGTAGGTGAAATTTTGTTTGATAAAGAGTTTCTTTTATTT
>Ga0208186_100012_pt1 | contig 33553 bp, 33 predicted proteins | sample Shrwel1BS1Day23_FD_187537 | JGI IMG/M metagenome (GOLD analysis project Ga0208186, IMG submission 187537) | Subsurface microbial communities from deep shales in Ohio, USA - Utica-3 well 1 S-1-Day23 (SPAdes) (version 2) ... | reverse complement strand
AAAATACCGTTATTACGCTTTTTTTGCATATTCTAGGTATAAATAAGATTGTTCTATTATAGACTAAATACTAAAGTTTTTCAAGCATAAGTTTTGGTATTCCCGAACAATGGGAAAGAAAATGCTTACTAAATAGCATCACCATTCCAAATTGAGTTTTTAACAACAACATAGTCAACTTTAGTAAGTGCAGACAAATCACGACCACCAGCATAAGAAATCGAGCTTTGAAGGTCTTCTTCCATTTCTTTCAAAGTATCTTTGAGAGAGCCTTTGTGCGGAAGAAGAATTTTCTTACCTTCAACATTTTTATGTTCACCTTTTTGATATTCTGAAGCTGAACCAAAGTATTCTTTAAAAAGCTGACCATCACGTTCAACTGTTTGTCCTGGAGATTCTTCATGGGCAGCAAAAAGAGAACCAACCATGACCATCGTCGCACCCATGCGGATTGATTTAGCAACGTCACCGTGTGTACGGATTCCACCATCTGCAATAACTGGTTTACTAGCTGCTTTAGCACACCATTTAACCGCAGCAAGCTGCCAACCACCTGTACCAAATCCAGTTTTAACTTTCGTGATACAAACTTTACCTGGGCCAATCCCAACTTTAGTTGCATCTGCTCCGGCATTTTCAAGCTCACGAACAGCTTCTGGTGTTCCAACATTTCCTGCAATGACAAATGTTTGGGGCATGAGACGTTTAATTAATTGAATGGTTTTGATAACAGAGTCTGCGTGACCATGAGCAATATCAATCGTGATAAATTCCGGAATGAGAGCTTCTGCTGAAATTTCACGAATAAAGGCATGTTCGTCTGCTTTAACTCCGACAGAAATTGAGGCAATCAGACCATCTTTGTGCATCTTCTTGATAAAAGCGGCTCTATTTTCTGCTTCAAAACGGTGCATGATGTAGAAATACCCTTCTTTTGCAAGCATTTCAGCAATTTTATCATCAATAATCGTTTGCATATTAGCTGGTACGACAGGCAATTTAAAAGTATAGTTGCCTAGTTTAACGCTTGTGTCTGCTTCTGAGCGACTGTTAATGACACATTTATTTGGGATAAGTTGAATGTCTTCGTAGTCAAATACTGAGTTTAGGTTATTCATTGTAATTTCTCCTTGGAGTGTGACTAGGCTATTTCTGAGTACTTTTTAGCCTATGAACTCATTAATGATTTGATTTACAGAAAAGACCGACCAAACCCTACGGGTTTCACTAGTTGAGCGATTATAAAATCTCTGTTTGCTCAACCTTCCTTATTCATTTTATCTCAAAAAAACGGATTTTTGAGTAATTTACCTTATTTATAAGAAAAAACGGAGTGTAACGTTCGGAAATGACAAACAATAAAAAACACTGACAAACTTATCAGCGTTTTTTATTGAAAAAGAAAGTTCCACGACGATAAATTATGAAAAAGCTTAATTCATATACGAGTAGAAAAATCAAAAATGTGTGCATGAAGAATTGTTCAGGTAGGACACTGATGATTGGATCAGTCGCCGGGTCAAAGAGCCAACTATTATCACAAAATAATACTTCATGAAAAGCTACAAAAAACTGGTCAAAGCCAATCAACCAAGCAATAATTCCAATCGCCAAAGGAAAAATCATGACAACTCTAATCGCATTATGAAAAACTAAAGAAAGATTTTCTTTGATAAATCGGATAAATATTGGGATTAATATAATTGTCAGAAAGAAAACAAGCATGAACAAATTTTTTACTTCCGCAAAATGATGGAGTCCACTTGCTGACGAGGGGAAATCAGGCATAGACAACTTATTCTCTAAAGGATTAATTAAATAATTCATCAAAATAAGGAAATTGTGCCAGATTTTTCCAACACTCATTTGTACTAAATCAGTCAAACGATACCAAAAGATTTCGCCAAAAAACAAGGGAATAGCGAGAAAAATAGTTAAAGTTACGGAAAAAGCAATAATCCATATAATACTTAATCCAAAAATGAGTTTATCTCGCATAGCTTCTCCTAAAGTATTCAATAAGTTACTGACAATAATTCTAGCAGAACCACAGTAAACCAAAACCTGCAAGAACTGCTGATAAAATGGTCAGTAACTATTTTGTAAGTCATAAAATTAATGACAGAGTTGACGGTAAGTTTAGACTTCCCACTCGTCCAAACTAGACACCACATAAGTTGGCGGAACTGGAAGATTTGGTACTTCTTCAGCTTTGGTAAATCCTGTCGTCACAAGCAGACTATCAATACCATTATTAATTCCTGTATGAATATCTGTCAGATAATTATCTCCGACCATCAACAAGTCAGACTTAGGAAGTCCGAGTTTTTCAACGGCTTTGTCAGCAATGATTGCTTCAGGTTTCCCAATAATTGTCGCTTCAACTCGTGTTGCTGCTTCAAGCATTTTAATCAATGCTCCAGCACCCGGAGTCAAACCACGTTCATTTGGCAAGTTTAAATCTGGATTTGTTCCAATAAATTTTGCCCCCTTATGAATGGCAAGCGTCGCCAAAACCAACATTTCATAAGTTAAATCAGTATCTAAAGCAACAACAACATAAGCTGGATTTTCACGGTCTTTTTTATAACCAGCTTCATAGATTGCCTCTTTTAGTCCATCTTCACCAATAATATAGACTGTTTTTTCTAAACCCAAATCGTTCATATAATCAACAGTGGCTAGGCTTGCAGTATAAATTGTTTCAAGTGGAGTCTCAATATTAAAGTGTTGACTCAAACGTTTTTGAACCACGCGCGGTGTCTTAGTGGTGTTATTAGTCACTAAAAGATAAGGTATTTTGGCTTCTTGCAGACGGTGAATGAAATTTTCACCGGCAGGAATCCGTTTATTACCTAAGTAAATTGTTCCATCAAGGTCAATCAAGTAACCACCATATTTTTTATTTGTCATTTTTATTCTCTTCTAATTTTTATCATTAAAAATCTACTGACAGAACTGTCAGTAAATTTTCCCCCAATGAATTTCAATTTGAGTGCTTCCGTCATTAAAATTATGATGGCTAACGTCATCTTTCCAAGACATCAGAGCTTTTATTTCTTCACCATAAAGAATTTCATGGTTGTATTTGATGAAGACATGTTTTGGTTGATGTTCTTTACGGAAATCAAAGTCAACCATATCAGCTGCCCAATCATAATATTTAGCATTATTAACATGACCATTCATGTCTAAAGCAGAAAATCGAACAGGATAAACAATTTGTCGTGTTTCACCAAATTGCTCTAATTTAAGGAATTTATGAGGACGGGAAATTTTTGACACTTTTTCAGATTCATAAGGGTCAACAATTTCGTCCAACACACGGTCAATTTTTCTTGTTTCTTTGTCCATTAAAACCCAAGTTGAACGAATTTCAACTAAAAGTTCCCCTTTTTCATTTAAAAATGAGAAATTACGATAACAAAAGAATTTATTATAACTTGTTGCTTCTGTTTCGATGATAATTTTTTCGTTGAACTCTGGTAGACGGTGAATGGTTAGTTCATATTCAATAACTGCCCAAAAAAGGTCATATCTTTCAAAAACCCAAACATCTGAACGTCCAAGTGCCATTGATTGCTCACCTGAAATCTGTAAGGCCACGGCCAAAAGACTTGAAATTCGCATTTTTTTAAAAGCATCACTTTCATAGAAAGGAACTTGATAATTTTGTTGATATTTTATACCCATTTTATGATAACCTCGCCTTCTATTTTAACAAAAAAAAGAGCAATTTTCATAAATTGCTCATTTACTTGGCAGTGATTTACTAATTGAAACAGATTATCTAATCAAATCTTATTACAAGAAATTTCTAACGTGTCAATCAGTAATTCTTCATATGGGTCTTTGGCATGATATTCATCAATATATTTGATTTCTTTCACCCCAGCAGCAACGACTAATTTCAGGCAGGCTAGACAAGGAAAAAGAGTAGTATATAGAATTGCGCCCTCAGGCGATACTCCATGTTTGGCAGCTTGAGCAATTGCATTTTGTTCTGCATGAACGGTGGCAACACAATGACCATACTTGTCTTCTGTACATCCAATGTCAGTACAATGAGGCATTCCAGAAACGGCACCATTATAGCCGGTTGAAAGCAGCTGACCATTTGGACTCACCAATAAAGCTCCAACTTGGGCATGGTTACAAGTAGAACGTTTCGCAACCACTTGAACTATTTCTTTGAAGTATTCATCCTTGCTTGGTCTTATAAATTTTTCAGTCATGACAACTCCTTAATTACTATTTGATTCATTATAACAAATTTATTTGCATCAGTCCTGATAAAAAAACTTCCAAGAGAAAGCAAATCACTTGGAAGAAAAATTTATTTTTGATTTTTAAATAATTCATTATAATTCGACTGATTATTAACCATATTTAAATCAACATTTCCTGAATAGCCAGGCACCGTTCCTTGGTCAGTAAATTGTTGCATTTTGTAACTTAAACTTGTCTCTGGTGATGCGTCCCATGAGCCTGTATTTCGCCCATAAGCTGCAATCCAAATTGCTTTGAACTTATCAACTTTTATTTGATTATCCCGTAAGAACCAATCTTGTGCATAAATCCCAATATTTTTAGCCCCTTGCTTTTCTAATTCCGCGCGAAAGGCTTCGATTCCTTCATTCATATTTTTCATATTGGTAACTTCAACATCAAGCCAATAATAAGTTGGTTTATAGGGACTTGCACGACGATAGAAGTCTTTTGCTTGCTTCTTCATTTCTGTAGTATTTTTACCAGTTACAAAAGCATAGACTGCCGTTGGAATTCCGCGCTCTTGAAAAGCCTTGATATGCTGTTTATAAGCAGTATCTTCTCCATCCTTGCTTGCTGAATTATCAGCATGACCATAAGAACCATTGACCCGTATAACCGCACCAATCACATGCTGACTCAAGGTGTTATAATCAATATCTTCTGGACGTTGCCAACCCGAAAGGTCGACAACTGGTTTATTCAAATCCAGCACCTTCTCATCCAAAATATGATTAACAACAATCTTTTCATTTGCTGCTTTTTTAGGAGGTTCCATCGGTCGAATTCGTACTAAACCAAGTAAGGCGATCATTGCAATCATGGTTGCTGTAAAGATAAAAGCTCCCATTTTTTTAAGTTTACGTCTCATTTTAGGTTTCATTAATTATATTGTAACATTTTTTCACAAAAATTCATCACTATAGCATTAAAAATTAACATCATCGAGTAAAAATTTTTCAAAGACGTTATTTCCTAGTTCAAACCCTTTGTCAGTCATATGAATTCTTTCTCGGTCATCATATAATAACTTCTGTTTGATGAGCTCTGTAATTTGTTCTCCATATAGTTTATCAAAAGAACAATTAAATTTTGCTTCAAATTTTTCAACCAGAACTCCTGATTTTTTGCGCAGACCTAGGAACATCTCTTCTTCAATTTGAGATTTTTTGCTTAAGACTTCTTCATTCACTCTTTTATCATTTGCCGCTGCTTTAAGATAATGATGCACTGGTCCATAATTCTTATATCGAACACCAGATAAATAACCTGATGCTCCAGCACCAATTCCATAATACTCTTCATTATCCCAATAAGTTATATTATGCTTACTTTCAAAACCAGGGCGACCAAAATTTGAAACTTCATAATGCTGGTAACCATGTTGAGCTAAGATATCCATGATATATTCATACATATCTGCATTCTTATCTTCGCTTGGCAAGCGTAAAAGGCCACGGCGTTGACGATTCATAAAAACGGTATGGTCTTCTAAAATCAAACTATATAAAGCAACATGCGGAAGATCAAGAGCCAAAAATTTATCAACATCTGATTTGACCATTTCCATCGTCTGTCCAGGGAGTGCATAAATTAAATCGATGGTGATATTTTCAAAACCAGCTCTTTTCAAGCGTTCGATTGAATCATAGACTTGAGCTTCATTATGAGTTCGCCCAATTTTTTTTAATAAAGTATTATTAAAAGTTTGAACACCAAGCGAAATTCGATTGACAGCAGAATGAGCTAAAACTTTAATCACATCGTCTGATAAATCTCCCGGATTTGCCTCCACAGTAAATTCTTCTAAAAAATCTAAATCCAATTGGTCAGCTATAGCAGTTAACAAACGCTCGAGCTGTTGAGCTGACAAAACACTCGGTGTTCCTCCACCGATATAGACCGTTTTCAATTTTTTTATTTTAAGACTTTGGAATTCTTCAATGATTGCCTCAATATAAGCATCAACAGGTTGCCCTGTCATCAAAACCTTGGCAAAGTCGCAATAATAACAGATATGAGAACAAAAAGGAATATGAAAATATGCTGAGTTCGGTTTTTGAAACATTAATACTTCCCTTCAAAGTTTTTTCCTACTCAATGAAATATAATGGAAAATAATTTCTCCAATGTAAATCATAAATACTTGCCCTATTATATCACACCTGAGAAAAGCTACTTCTTTTTTAAAACAGAAATATTTTTTCTATTTTTTCAGAAATAAAAAATAGGGTAGCTTTCGCTCCTCTATTTAATCATTCTTCGCTATCCCATTCCCAAGATCTTGAAAAATCTCCTCCTTTAAACAAAGAGGCCAAACCACTCAATTGCTTTAATCTTAGTAATTCTTCTTTATCCATCCCAATATTTGTGATTATCCAACGGTCACTCAATCCTGCCTCAACCAATTGTTGAACGATTTGCGTCATTAATTCAATAGAATGAGTCCCTCTAGCACGATTGTGGCGAATGGTACTCGCAATTCTGTCTTCTAAGGGACGGTCAATGATTGACACTGGTAAGCAATTTTGTTCTCTTTGAGCAATTTCTGGCGAATTTTTCATGACTAGATATCGATGAAAACCATCCACTATCTCATAGATATCTTTTTCTTTATCATATTAACAAACGATTGGCATCGTATAGCCATCTTCTAAGATAGAGCGCTCTAATAGTTTGAACTCTGATGGTGCAGTCTTGTTTGGATTATATGAGTTGGCTCTGATTTTCTCAATTGGAACACGTTGCACTTGATAAGCTGGGCTTATAAAAAGCTCTCCCATTTTTTCATGGCCTCCTTTTTCTTTTGCAATTCATCTTTGGTTTGACCAAAACCCATGTACTGGCAAGAAGTATCATTTTTTAAAATTGTGATACACATTCTCTTATAAGAAGGAACCAGCCTAAAGTTTTTGATTGGAACATCATCGGGGTATTTTTTGAAACGTATAACCTTATGTTCCTGTTTATAATTTCGATTATTTTTCGGATTTCCCAGGTTTTCAAATTGTAAGTCTGTATCTTCAAGTTCACGAACTACTTTTTCTGGAAGGGCCCCACCGTTTTTGGTGCAATAAGTCAATGAACTTTGAAATTTTTTAAGATAAACTTGCCGCATTTCTTTCGAAAGAGTTTTAAGAAGGAAATTGACATAGCTTTCCCAAGTGTGTCCTTTAGGCAGGGTGACTCCCCGATAACCAAGAGCGACCGTCCCTCCATAAAGAGCCGCAAAATTTGCTCCATTGACACGCCCCATTAGTTTCCCCCAAGTCTCAGGCTCTAAAGCTTGATAGAGTTTTAGAGAGGCGACTCCACACTGATGAAATGGATTAGCAACTCTCATACTTTTAAAGGGAACACCAGCTTGAAAATATAAATCATATAAATGATTATAGTCAAAGCCAAATTTTGCATTTGCTACCCATACATCCTCAAATAGCCAATCATACATTGGATAAAAATTGAAGACATTATGAAAAATACGATGACTATAATTGGTCATGCCAAATCGTGAAAAAGTTTCCTCACGAGTCACAGCATTAAAACGATTCAAACTTTCCTGAGCTCTAATTCCAACAAGAACAGCCGTTCTTTCTGCTTTTGTTTCTTGATGAAGCCACTGGCAATACTTACTTTGAAAATCATAGTCTGACATTCCAACTTGAAAAAATGGGAAATTATGATTTTGAAGATGAATTGCTCCTTTGGGAATGGGATTTAACCAGAGTTCTGGATGTTCCGGATCCCAAGGCAACCAAGTTGATTGAGACATTGATATGCCACAAGAAGCTGAAACAGGCATACAGATGTGATAATAGTCAAAACTAGGATATTTTCCCATTGAACGCTTAATATAGTCTTTTGTTTCTTGATAATTTCCTTCGTAATCAAGATAATAAACAGAAACTTTAACTCCTTTTGCCTCTAATTCGTTTTCTTCGTAGTAACGATGAACGAGTTCTAACATCACTCCGGAGTCCTTTCCTCCCGAAAAGGAAACGATTAAATGATCAAAATAATTGCATATGTAGTCTAATCGCTTATTAAAAGCCTCATATACATTTTCCTCTTGATATTTTCTCACTAGTTCATCCCCTTTGAATAGTTTCCATTTAGATAATATTTTCCCGATTTAATATTGAATTCTTATAATTTATCTAAAATTCCTTATCAACTAAGTCTATTTTACTTAAACTATTGATTTTTTTCAAGGATATACCAAAACAAACATATTAATTACATTTTATTGTGTTCATATCATCTTAGATGAATCCTTTAATCTACTGCTTAGAAAGCTCAAAAAATGTGACTGAATTAATTATAATTATTTATGTCATCTATAACAATCAACTCAATCCATTTTATGCACTTCTTGTTAATTTCACTAATTTCACTGGCAAATTAACTAAAAAAAGTACTCATTAGAGTACTTTTTTATGCTTTAAATAATTTCTTCTGCCTTCAATTAGAAACATCATTGTCAAACTAAGGATAATGAGATAAATCGGAAAAGCAACTTCTGTAAGTTTCCACTGATGAACTTCTGTAAAACTTGTACTTGCTGAAAAGAGACTTCCTAAGAACAAGAATCCATTTTCGGTTTCTGGGAAGTTCCAACCTTTAATCAGAGTTGGAAGTGCCGCTAAAGCATCTGAGAGAATCGCTAACAAAATAGCAACATTTGGGCTCTTAGTCATATACCAAGCAACTAAAGCTAAGATTGATACAAAACCACAAATATAATCAAATTTTCCCATTTTCCAATAAGCAGCCTTATTGAAACAAGCAACAGTAAATACTAAGATTGGCCCAAAACCGGCCATAAACACTGGTAAACTCGCCCAAGAAACTCCTGTTGATTATGATGCAGCTGTGCTAATTAGTGGAGCAATACCCCATATTAACCAGGTAATTTTATTGGGTTTAACACGACCACGAATGCTGGCAACAAGATAAGTGCTTGTAAAGGACAAGGAAATGAGCGCCCCTAATATAACAATAAAATGCATTAATTTCTCCTATTAATCTTGCTTTATTATAGCAAAATTTTGGGACTAGAGTTCTTCTGGGAAACGATAGACTTGAACGTTTAAATCCTCATAAGTCTGTAAATAAAGTCTTCGACTCGTCACCTCAACTGCACTTCGATAGACAGTATAAGTCCCTGAGCGGCCCTCTGATTTAGGAACAGTCACCCCATTTAAAATATGCCAAGCTTCAATAATATTTTGCTGTTCATTTTTAGGATAAATGGCTCTTTCTTTATAGACAGCGGCCCGGATAAATCGGGAAGTCGGTGTAAATCCACCAGGAAATACTGGCTTACCATTAAAACTCCCAGTCGAAATCTGATTGGGATTATTATTTTTTACTGATGGTTCTGTCAGTATATTAAGATCCATATAAGTGGTTAATTTTTCAACTTCTCTTTCAAATTTGGGAGCATTGGTGACCACACCTATCGAGTTATTTGAAATGATCAGACGTCCACCATGTGGTTCGATATTTATCATTTGACCACTCGAATCCGTTGCCGAAAAATGCAAATCATTTCGACCAAATTTGAAAGTTGAATTTTCATCGGTCATTAATTGGACAGTATCAATCTTCTGACGAACGTCTTCAATTGAACGACAGTTTCCTAATAACCAAAGTAAAAATTCAAAAGCAGCGAGTTGAATTTTCCCAGCTTCTCCTTCGCTAGCATAATCTGACTGATTCGAAAAGGTTAATTTTTGAGCTGCCAAGCCATATTCATTGACCCCGTCAGAAATATCAGCATGTAGACGCATTTCACTGTTCCCAACACCAAGAATTGCATAAGGATTTGTCATTTTTTTCCCATTGTAAACACTTGTCCATTCATAATTTTTAGGCAGAACCAGTGCTTCTGCCTTAAATGGATGCCAATCCATTGTTCTTGCAAAAACTAGACCACCATCACTTGATTTTAGTTGAAAACTAGTACACATTTTTTCTCCCCTTAAATAGATGTCATCTATTTATTTTATCAAAAAATTTACTAATAGAGATACTAGCATATCTGTAAAATGCTATCCTATGACAAAAGTTCAAAAAAGCTCGAAAAAAGTACTGACAGAACTGTCAGTACTTTCATTCAACCCATAATTTAAAAATTATTTGTACATTTCAAGCAATGCAAGGAAGCTATCAGCTTCAAGTGAAGCTCCACCAACGAGGGCACCGTCGATGTTTTCTTTAGCCATCAATCCTTCGATTGTTTCAGGTTTTACTGATCCACCGTATTGGATACGTACAGCTTCTGAAACTTCTTTTCCGTAAAGTTTTTCAACTGTTGAACGTACAACACCACAAGTTTCGTCAGCAATTTCGTTTGTCGCAGTTTTACCAGTTCCGATTGCCCAGATTGGTTCGTAAGCGATAACTAAGTTTGAAACTTGTTCAGCAGTCAATCCTGCAAGACCAGCTTCGATTTGACCTGAAACCCATTCAGCTGTTTTACCAGCTTCAAAAGTTTCCAAAGTTTCACCACAACAAAGGATTGGAGTTGCTCCAGCAGCGAAGATTGCTTTTGCTTTTTTGTTGATGTCTTCGTCAGTTTCGTGGAAATATTCACGACGTTCGCTGTGACCGATGATGATGTATTCAATACCAAGGTCAACGATTGCAGCTGGGCTGTTTTCACCAGTGAATGCTCCAGCATTTTCGAAGTAGCTATTTTCAGCAGCAAGTTTCAATTCTGAACCTTGACGAAGGTAAGCCATAGGAGCGAGGAAAAGAGCAGGTGCACCGATAACTGATTCAACATTATCAGATGAAGGCAAGTTATTTTTAACAGCTTCAACAAAAGCTTGTGCTTCTGACAAAGTTTTATTCATTTTCCAGTTACCAGCGATAATTGGTTTACGTGACATTCTAATTCTCCTTATAGGGCCTTTTAAGCCTCTTAAATTTTGGACTTTTAATCCATCTTTTACATGGTCTATTTTATCACATTGTGAAAAAAATTGCAGAAATCAACTCATCATCAGTAAATTTCGGCTCTATCATTTTTCTTCCAATAATTTAATTGCATCTCGTGTCTTTTCTAACTTATCATAGCTCTCGGTAAAATGCTCTGATACAAACATATAGAAAAGAATGTCCACAACATAAAGTTGTGCCATCAAACTCATGGTGGCAGCCGTACGCATTTGATAATCTTCTCCAGAAACTGAATGAAGGATATAATCTGACATCTGTCCGAGTGTCGATTCTTCTCTTGAAGTGATCGCAATAATTGGAATTTCCATCCCTCTTACGACTCGTGCAAGTTCAATTACTTCCTTTGTTTCTCCCTTCATCGAAATGCCAATAAAAATTGTTTTTCTATCCGAAATCGAAAGAGATGAAACAAATAAATGAGCATCTTGAATAAAGAAAACTTGCTTTCCAATTCGACTAAACTTTTGAAAAATATCCTGAGCAACCATAGATGATGCTCCAATACCAAATACAAAAATACTTTCTGCTTCATCAATTAAAGCGACAGCCGCCATGATTTCATCATCTGATAAGGCTGCATTGGTCGTTTCCACCATATGATTAACCCGAACTTTTAGTTTATTCTTGATTGAGGACGGTGTTTCAGAGTCATTTACTTCTTTATAATAATCTTCATCATCTTCATGAACAGCATAGGAGGCACTCAATTTTTGTTTAAGTTGTGAGAATCCATCATAACCCAACTTTCTTGAAAATCTTACTAAAGCCGCCGAAGAACTTCCAATTTCACTCGCTACCTCTTGCGCACTTTTTTCTAACATTTTTTCTCCGACTTCAAAAATATAGTCGGCTATTTTTTTCTCAACTGTTGTAAAGTTAGAATAATTTTGCCTGATGATAAGTAAAGTATCCATGTATCCTCTCCATTCTTATTTCATTATAACAAAGAGGTTGGTATAAACCAACCTCTAACTTTTATGCTTTTACTGTGAAAATTTCTTGACCTTTACTTATTGTTGCACCATGTGTAATGATAATTTCTCTGTAAGTATCCGAATTAGTAATAACAACTGGTGTAATTGTAGACAAGCCTGCTGCTTTTATTTTTTCAAAATCAGCTCGAACTAATAAATCACCTTTTCTAACACGGTCATTTTGCTTAACAAAACTTTCAAATCCTTCGCCATTTAAAGCAACAGTATCCATGCCAATATGAATTAATATTTCTAACCCTTCATCACTGGTCAAACCTATAGCATGTTTAGTTGGAAAGACAGTTGAGACTACTCCGTTAACTGGAGACACAATTTCTCCATTCGTTGGTTCAATTGCCACTCCTTTACCCAACATTCCGCTTGAGAAAACTTCATCCTCAATTGAAGAAAGTTCTTTTACATTACCATCAAGTGGTGAACTGATTACTGAGCTAGAAAATTCTGGCGTCGTTACGACACGTAATGTAGGTTGGAGAGTTTCCATTTGTACGGATTTTCCATAATTATCCGCTTTTTCCTTAGCATCTTTAGGAATCCCAAAGAGATAAGTTGCGATAAATCCTCCCACATAAGCACCCAAGAGACCGAGAAGATATACCCACCATTTTCCATTGGCAATAAGCGGAAGGAGAGCAAGACCTGAAGGCCCAATGGCAATGGCACCTGCTTGACCTAAAGAACCAATAATGGCCCCACCAATCCCTCCACCAATACAGGCCGTAATAAAGGGACGACCAAGAGGAAGCGTAATTCCATAAATTAAAGGTTCACCAATACCTAATATTCCAACTGGCAAAGCCCCTTTTACAAGTTCAACAAATTCTTTATCTTTTCTCAAACGAAGCCAAAGTGCAATCGCAGCACCGACTTGACCAGCACCAGCCATGGCTAGAATTGGCAATAATTGAGTTGAGCCAGTTTTGGCAATCATTTCTAAATGAATCGGAGTCAAAATTTGGTGCAAACCAAACATAACCATTGGTAAAAAGAGAACGCCAAGTACAAAACCAGAAACGCCACCACCAACTTGAAGAATAAAATTAATTGCTCCTACCAAACTTGAAGAAATGACGCCTGCTATTGGCATAATAGCAAAGATTTCTGCAAACCAAATCACTAATAAACCAATCGTAGGTGTAACAATAATATCAATTGAATCAGGAATAAATATACGCAATTGTTTTTCTAAAATTGATAATAGCCAAACTGCAAAAATTACACCGATAATCCCACCTTGACCGGCTGAAAGAGCACTTCCGTTAAAAATATTCTTTAGAGGAAGCTCTGGATTCATACCTGTTAGTAGAGAAACAGCACCGATGACCCCACCAAGAGCTGGAGTCGCACCAAATTCTTGAGCTGAGTTTATTCCGACATAAATAGCCAAATAAGAGAAGATTCCAGATTGAATAATCTTAAGAACAGTAATAAATTGTGTCCAAGTTGCTGCATCTAAAGTTCCAGCAGTGACCAAGTTACCTAATACAGAGGCTAAACCTCCAATTAAACCAGCACCAACAAAGGCTGGAATCAAGGGAACGAATATTTTAGAAATTGTATTTAATACTGCCTTAAATTTTGAGGGTTTATTATACTTTTCTTTAGCTTCCGATTTTGTTTTTGCCATTAAATCGTCGATTGACTGACCTTCTGCATTTGGAAAAGCTTCTCCCAATCTCACGCCAACTGTGTCGACCATTGCTTGTGCAACCTTATTTACTGTTCCAGGTCCTATAACAACTTGAAGTGTTTCATCTTCAACAACGCCCATTACCCCGTCAATCGCTTTTAGGCCTGCGAGATTAACTTTAGAATCGTCAATAATGGTCATCCGAACACGAGTCATGCAATGAATCAATTTTTTGACATTCTGTGTTCCGCCAACATTTTCATAAATCTCTCTTGCAATACGAGCTATTTTTTCTTCCGCCATTTTTGCTCCTTTTTCTACCTTAAAAGGGTGAATTCTTAATTCAGAGTATTTTTCACAAAACCATTTGCTTTAACTAGTTTTGTCTTTCCTTCTTCTGCAGCACAGTCAGTGAGAAGCATTACAATCGCCAGTTTGACATCTTGATTTGCTTCATTGAATTTTTCTTCGGCTTCTTCATAAGTACAATCTGTTGCTTGCATAATGATTCGTTTGCTACGCTCAACTAATTTTTCGTTAGTTGGCTTAACATCAACCATCAAATTATTATAAACTTTCCCGATTCCAATCATTGAAATTGTTGAAATCATATTCAAAATTAATTTTTGAGCTGTCCCTGATTTCAAGCGAGTAGAACCAGTTAAAAATTCTGGACCACAGTCAACTTCAATCGGAAATTCAGCATGTTTTGAAATTTCAGCATTAAGATTACAAGAAAGACTGGCTCTTTTAGCACCAATTTCTTTTGCATAGTCTAAAGCACCAATCACATAAGGTGTTCGTCCACTTGCAGCAATTCCCAAAACTAGATCATTTTCTGACAAATTTAAGTCAATTAAATCTTGTCTACCTAGTTCTAAACTATCCTCAGCTCCTTCAACTGCGACTGTCATTGCCTTGTCTCCTCCAGCGATTAAACCAACGACTTGCGTTGCTGGCACACCAAAAGTTGGGACACATTCAGCCGCATCAAGAACCCCCAGACGACCACTTGTTCCAGCTCCCATATAAATCAAACGGCCACCTTTGTTAAAAGCTTCTATTGCTGATGAAATAACTGGTTCAATATTTGGTAATGCTTCTTCTACCGCATAAGCTACTTTCTTATCTTCATTGTTCATTTTGACAAGTGCTTCTTTTACGGTCATTTGATCAAGGTTAAATGTTTCGTCATTTCGTCGTTCTGTTGTTAGTGTTGATAAATCAATCATTATTTTTCTCTTTTTCTATTTTAAATTTTTGTCCTGAACCAATGAAAGTAATGAGTGGTCTATCTTCAGCGATTATCTTGCCTACGACATTGACTTTCTCATCTGCTGCTAAATCATTTTTGACAATTTGAATTTCACCCATATAACGGCCATAATCACAATTATCAATAGTGATTGAGCCTCTACTTCGCTCACTTGTGTTTTCTGGGATAATTTCTGGAATTTCCTTGAAGCGCGCTTGAGCGCTCCTAATTACATCTCTGGCATCATCTTGTCTATTTTCATGTTGACCTAAGACATAACTAAAGGAAGTTGTTGTTTGACTAGCTCTCACTGACAATATATTTTCTTGAAAATAACCTTTAATCTGTTTAAGGGTATAGTCTTTCAAACCTCCATCGCCGACGTAAATATGTTCAACATTCATTGATTCCATATCTAGTAAACAAGCCAGAGGGTGTTTGAATCTGTGCTCTTCAAGAGTTGGTAAGCCTTGATACAGAGGATGCCGTAAAGAAGCATCGCCTGGAATAAATGCCATCACTTGAAAAGAATGATTTTTCAGAAACTCATTCTTTTTAAGAAAACCTTCACGGGAAAGTCCTGTTTCAGGTCTTGGATAGTAATTATGCCATGCTTCAAGTTTGCTAAAGTTTGCTTTATGTTCTTTTAACTCATCAATGTCTTTTGGTGTAATAGTACTAGCGTTTAGACTTACTGTCAGTTCCTGACTCACTTTAGCAATTGTTTCATTGCTAATATGATAATCCATCCTAAGACCAGTTACACCTAAATCTTTAAGCTCTTTAAGGCGATTAATAGAAAAGCCAGCTTTCTCTAGAGCATTTCCTGAGATATCAACCATGAGTTTTAAATGATTCTCTTTTGCTCTCTTCCCTAAATCCATCAGCCTTTTTTTATAAAGGCTCACTTCATCTTCCGGAATGTGCATAGACGTAAAAATCCCTTTAAAACCTTGATTTGCCATTTTGTCAATATATGAATAAGTTTTTTCATCTAAGTCCTTATTCATGAAAATTGAAAAACCGTACATTTTTTATCCTTTCGAAATATCATTTCTTGATAACGTATTCATTATACCGTAAATGAATTATTATTTCAAGCATTAATTTTATTTTTTTATTTAAGAAATATTATTTCGTTGAATTAAATAAAAAAAGGGATAATTATCTATCCCTTATTTTATAATGTGCATTTTTCCTTGATGGATTCAAAGTTCTCTTTTAAGAGTGCTGCAGAATGTTCAAATTTACCTTGCTCTTCTGCTGTTAATTCCAATTCTAAAACGGCTCGAACACCTGTCCGGTCGATTATTGCTGGACTACCTGTATATAGTTCAGCTTGTCCATACTGACCTGTCAAATGAGCCGAAACAGGTAAAATGACGCTCTCATTTCGGAAAATTGCTCTTGTTAAACGTGCTAATGAAGCTGCGATTCCGTATGAAGTATTTCCTTTTTGCATGAAAATATCTAAACCAACTTCACGAATTTCTTGATCAATTTCATCAAATGTCGGAAAATCTGGATTTGGATATTTTTCAAGCCAAGTTGTTAATGGAATTGCCCCAACAGTAACATTGGACCAAGCGGCAAAACTAGATTTCCCATGTTCAGCTAAAACATAACCATGAATACTTTTAGGGTTAATTTGAAGTTTCTCAGCTACAATTTGTCGCATTCGACTTGTTTCAAGCAAGGTTCCTGTTCCAATAATCCGGTGTTTAGGTAAGCCAGAAACTTCAGCAACTACTTGAGCAAGTACGTCTACGGGGTTTGAAGCTACTAAGAAAATACCGTCAAAGCCAGCGTCCATTGTTTTTCGCGTGATATCACGAATCATCTCAACATTATTTTCTAGTAATTGAAGACGGTCTGGATTTTTACCAAAGGTAGCTGACGGAGCATTAGCGGATAAAACAACGATATCGGCGTCAGCAACATCAGCGTAGTCTGCTGCATAAATATTTTTAGGAGCTGAGTTTAAATAAGGCAGAGCATGAAGTAAGTCCAAACTATTGGCTGAAGCCTTACTTTTATTAGTATTGATAATGGCGATTTCATCTGCTAAATCATCAACGACCAAATTATGAGCATAAGTACTCCCTACTGCTCCAGCTCCCACAATTACAACTTTTTTATTATTAATTTTCATCTCTTTTTCACAAAAAAACAAGTGAGTTAACTATTGACTCACAACGTTTTTGGCTCCCTTTCCAAATCTCTTTTCCTAGTTTCTTACGCTTTAAAATCTCGAGCGATTTGTTCATCTTCTTTCATCTGGTCAATCAATTGATCAATACCTTCAAATTTTATCATATCGCGAATTTTATCTAACCATAACACGGTCAAATTTTCACCATAGATTTCTCCATTAAAATCAAAGATATGAACTTCTACCGTTTTTTCAGTGCCATTAAAGGTATCATTATAGCCAATTGAAGCAAAGCCTCGGTGACGTTCACCCGCAAAGAGTACATCACAGGTATAAACTCCCACTGCAGGTAGATGAACATAATCTTTAATGACCAAGTTTGCTGTTGGATAGCCTAACTGTCTTCCTCTGGCAAAACCATGTACAACAAGCCCAGTGGTTTCATAAGAATAGCCTAGTAGTTGATTAGCTTGAGCAATATCTCCTGCTTCAACTGCTTTTCTAATCCGAGTTGAAGAAATTTTCCCTTGCTCATCAGCCTTTTCTGGCATAATAACAACCCGATAGTCTTCTGTTGACTCTAGATTCTTCATATCAGAACCCGTTGTATAATCAAAACCAGTAATAACGACTTTAGGATTAAATCTCATGACTACACTTTTAGCAAATTCTGTTGAAGTTTGATGCGCAAACTTAGAGGTAAAGTCTTTAAAAACAAGATAATCAACCCCATTTTCAGCAAACAGTTCTGCTCTTTTTTTATCTGAGGTTAATTTTAAAAGCATATCTGGCTCAAATTTATTAAATGTTAAAGTTGGTTTTTCTGGAAATGTAAAAACAGCAATTTTTAAATTTAATACTGCAGCAATTTTTTTTGCTTCCGCAAAGAGGCTTTGATGTCCTCGGTGTAAGCCGTCAAAATAACCGAGGACAAGAATTAGTTCTTCATCAAATTTTAGTTCATCAGTAAATTCTAATATTTCCATTTTTCTCACTTTTAACTTCATGTGCTTAGAATCAGACCAATACTTTATTGGGTTTCCAGATTCCTTCTTTTTCAGGATGTTTCATATAGACAGCAACTAATTTATCATTATAAAAAGCCGCAAATTTTTCTGTTGTCAGTAACGACAAGTCTGTCAGTAAATATTCTTGCTGCTTTGTCTTGTTGACAGAGCTGTCAGCAGTTTCTACCTCATTTGTCCAATCACTTTGAGCAAATTTCTTGCCAACACGCGCCATATCAAACTGAACAGTAGTTAAATTAACTCTAGGCAAATCACTGACAGCATATTCTGCTGGATACAATATAGTAGAAAGCTTTCCCGATTCTTTTATTTCTTCAATTTTTGACAATTTAATAGCATCTTTAATCAGTAAGCCATTACTTGCCGTCCGTTGTAATTTTGACATATGTCCTGCATAGCCAAGACTGTCCGCCAAATCAACCGCTAAAGTCCGAACATAAGTCCCTTTACTACACTCAACTTTGAAAGAAAAAGTGACTAAGCCTTCTTCCTTATTCCAATCAATCGGGCTTGTCCTTACAAAAGATTTTATTGTAATCTCTCTTGCTGGACGTTCAATCGTCTGACCCGCTCTAGCATATTCATATAACTTTTTCCCATTGATTTTTACTGCCGAATACATTGGCGGAATCTGTTTTATTTTCCCGACAAAGTGCGACATAGCAGAATCAATTTCACTCTCAGTTAAATTATTTTTTACTGGCGTTTGATTTACAATTGCACCATCAGCATCCTCGGTTTCAGTTGAAAACCCAATCGTCACTTGACCTTCGTAAATTTTACCTGCTGCTTCCATGTATTCTAATAATCGTGTTGATTTTCCAACAGCAATAGGTAAAACACCGGTTACTGATGGATCTAAAGTCCCACCATGTCCAATTTTTTTTGTTTTTAAAATACCACGAAGTTTGGCGACGACATCAAAAGATGTCCAACCAGCTTCTTTATAGACATTTAAAATGCCGTTCAAATTTTCATTCATCCTGAAAATTATAGCATTTTTTGTCTAAAAAATCACTTACAGTCTCTATCAGTCATTGTTGCCAATCCAAAAACACTGACAGAATAGTCAGTACTTTAATTTCACAAAAAAAGACTGACAAAAGTCAGTCTACTTTTTTCAATTTCCTGTTGGAACTGGTGTGGCATTTATTGATTTTATTTGTGAACTTCCACTATTTAGTGCAGTATCTGAACCATATTTGGCTGCAAGTTGTGCACCTGTCAGTGTTTCTTTAGTTTGCCAATTGACCAACGGCCAAGGATTCTGTGCCATTCTTAAGCCTGTTTGGCTTGGGTCTGGAACTTGCAAATAATATGTTCCATTTGCGTTAATTTGAACACGTGCTGTATTCTGAATCACATCAACTGGGTCATTATAAGATGAGACTCCGTTTGCTCCTACATTGACTAAATAAATCCGATATGCTTCTCCAGTATATACATCGAATTTGCCTTGTGAGTTAGTAACCCATTGGGCATATACTGCATCTTGCTGTGTGCTTGTTAAGTCAGTCCAATTCGCCGGAGTACTTGTACTTTGGCTACTTGATGAACTTGAACTTGCTGAAGTCGTTGAAGTAGTCGATGTCGATGAACTCGATGTCGATTCTTGGGTTGAATCACTGGTTGTGCTACTACTTTTTGATTTACTTGCAGTGCTCTTACTTACCTTTGTAGAGCTTGTTTGTGCAAATGATGATGCTTTATCAGAGGTTTTATGAGGATAAAAAACTTGATAAGCGATGACTCCGAGAGCAACAATTAAAATGACTGCTAAACTGATAATTGCAATTATTTTTTTGTTGTTTTTTAAACTCGCTTTTGAATGTTTTGCCATGAAAAGCCTCCTTAATAAAGCTAAAAAAATCAGTTATTCCCTTTACATTATAACATACCCTATCAATGAGGGTCAATAAATGACGATAAGGCCTAAAATTAGCCAACTTCTCAATACAGACCGTCCTTCACAAATTTCATCTGATTATTTTTAAAGTTTGCTAAATCTATAAATGTAGAAATTCTCCAACTATTTTTTGATAATATTTGGAGTTGTTAATTCCCAAGAAGCATTCAACTTATAACTTCCCGTTCTTTTTACATAACCATCCGCACGATTCGTATGGAACTTTAACTCCACATCTGTTTTATAAAACTGCATACTTGAAGTTGGCTGAACTTCAGTCCAATTGGAATCAACCGAATTATCAGGTTCAGTACTTAGTACTAGCATTGTTTGTTCTCCTGTTGCCTTGAGTGAGCCCAAATTTACAAAAGCGCCCGGTAACCAAGTATCATCTGTATCACTGACAAGATTATATAATTGAGCATTAAAATCCGTTGCGCTATCTAACAACAATGGATTATTTTGAATTTCAGTCGTGGTATTTTTTACAAGTAATTTCCAATCCAAATAATAAGGATTCTCTACATTAATTTGACCTTTCGCAACTCTAAACTCATTATTTGCTAATCCTGAGGTCCCCAATTGATAAGTCGTCCCAAAATCAAATATCTTAGGATAATTAACCAAAAGGTCTCCATGTACTTCGAGTGTATAGACAGCCATTGTATTAGAATACTTCTTATCAATTTCTTCTTGACTCATCGTTGATAAGTCATCTTCTTTTCTTGCAACAATAAATGAAATTTTATTTCTATGTAATAAATGCTGACCAATGAATGCTTTTTGTTGACCATCCACATCATAAGAAGCATCAATTTGACCTCCATCATATAAGGTCTGATCATCATAATTATCTTTTCCATCAGCAGTTTTTAAATCTTCTGTGACGTCAGCAATTGAGAGTTGGGTAGTCTGAGCACTATCTTGGTCATTAGCTGCGATTGCTTCTTTTTCATATTTTTTCCATTGTCCGTCATTCATACGCGACCACAGATTGCTCGAACTATTGGCTGGTTGCTCAATATTAAATGTATTTTTTACTTTTCTGCCATCTAGTCGGTGCATCGTTTGGGATTCTGGGTCTACCTGGATATTATTGTTTAAAGAAAATTCAAATTTGTAATGAGTCGTCGCATTTTCTGGGCTAAAACTAACATTATCAGGTAAATCAATTGATAGAATACGCGGTGGTGTATTTGCATCAGGTTCTAAATCGCTGGTACCGGGAAAATCACCATCGCTGTTAAAATTTGCCGAGAAGGCATTGTCAGCGGTGATATCACTCAATAAGTAAAGACTGCGTCCCGTTACTATATTTCCTGCGACCCCTTGAGTTGTGGTACTGTTTACGGAAATATTAGTGTGAGGGGCTAGTAAGGTTCCTAAAAATGAAAAACCATCATCTGTTTTATCATTATTGATTTGAATCGTTGAGTCCTCTCCACCGGTAATTGTATTGAAATTATTAATAATATGTGAAGCGGTATTATATCTCTGTGTGTTATCCTTTGTTGAGGATAAATTTAGACGGTCATCTTTTAAATAAAATTGATTTACATCTGGCTTATCACGTTTCACTTGTTCACTTGTATAAGCACTTACTCTGAAAATTGAAGTATTCTCAAAATTAAATTGATTAAAATTATGGTAATTCAAAATGATATAAGGAATTTTTTCCTTACTAGAATCATAGTTTAACAAATTTATTGATACTTCTTCTGAATTTTGAAAAATACCATTATTTGCCTTACCGTCAATATCAACCGCAACAACCCCAGTATTCGTTTTAGTTTCATCCATATTTATATTTATTTGGATAAGGCTTGGCGAAGTCCAGATAGAGTCTTTGACCATTTGGCTGTTGACTGTTACAGATTTTATTGCATCATTAAAGACCGCTAATTTATAACCAGTTATATTTCCCTCAGAATCATAGGTACTCGCAGTCAAATTATCATAATAATCACTGACAGTAGTTACATTTTGAATTCCCGAACTTTGATTGACTACTCCATTATCTTTAAAATAATCAATATCTCCAAGATGGGCCGTTTCTCCATTAGATTTCTTGTAAGCTTTATTCGTAAAAGCTGTCTTATATTCATTATTATTAAAAATACTGTTTAATTGATTGTCAGTAAATTCATCAGCTTTGGTTGCCCCCATCACGTAATGGTAGGTCTCCCCTTGATTTCCTCGCAAACTCTGTGTCTCAGCAAGTGACTTTGTGATAGCTGGAGAAAATGCCGTGGGCGAAATAAACATTGGATCCAGATTATTGGGCAACTTACCTGTATATTTACTTAAATCATTGATACTTCCAGGTCCAAGTTCAGTTTTTCCATCACTTGATAAACTTGTTCCTGAATAAAAGTGGCCTGCATAAAACTCCCCATTGGTTGGATAGTTAGTGTTAATAACCATATTCTCCCCTGCATAGAAAGTTGCCATTGTTGCCGCTCCTAAAGGATATTTGTCACTCGGTCTAACAATTCCTTTTGTATCTGCCTGAACTCCTTGCGATAAAAGCACCAATAAAATGGCGAATATGACAATCTCACTTATATAATACAAAAAACATTTACTTCTTTTCAATTAATCTCCTTAATAACACACTTTCAGAAGGTTGCTTTGTAATATTGTAATTTATATACTACACCAATGCAAAACAATCTCCTTTATGTTTTTAAAAACTATTAAGTGTTATATCATTTTAATGTTAGTTTTTTGGTTACAATGTGTTACAATATTGTAGTTCTAAAAATCCACTAACTTAAGGAGATATAAAAATGAAAAAAATAAACCTTGCTTTATTAACGCTAGCTACTCTAATGGGAGTCTCATCAACAGCCGTTGTATTTGCTGATGACGCTACTTCTACAGGAACTCTAGAAATTACTGATGGTGATGTTACACTTAATAGTATTGATAGCCTTGACTTTGGTTCATTCCAATATAATAATAGTGATATTTCAGTTCTTTTGAAAGATAGTACTAATACAACTGGTAAAGAAGCTGTACACGTCACTGATACAAGAGCCAACCCAACAGGTTGGACAGTTTCAGGTAGCACTCAAGATACTGGAGCTAACTTAACAATAAATGGTGTAACATTGACCAGCTTAAGTGGTGCTGTGTTCACTAAAGCGGCTGATAATGAAAACTTTGGACAACAATCTTTAAATATCGATAAAGATAGTACAAATATTGCCTTAACTAAAGATCAAGCAAAAGCTACTGCTGGTAAATCTATCACATTAAATGTTGATTGGACAATCTCAAAAACAGTCACAAAAGCTAGTGACTTCAACTAATTTATAGACAACCCTCACAGCGTGAGGGTTGTTATTAATAATCTTCCCAAAAGGAACTCTTATGAAAAAACTCTTCCTCCTTTTATCATTTGTTTTCGGTAGTCTTTTAGTGACACAGCTCCCTGTAAAGGCAGATGCCAATTTTTCAATTAAGAAAAATGAAAATCAGTACCAGACAAAAGACGCATCATTTTATGATTTGCTGATTCCAACTGATTCTACAGCTCAACTCTCCTTAACAATTTCTAATAACGAAAGTCAAACTAATAAATTCAAAGTTTCTTTATATAATGGTTTGACAAATAATTTAGGGCAAATAACTTATGCGGCCCCTTCTAAAGCTACTCTTCCTTTCCCTAGTACTTCAACAACTCTTAGCCAATTAAATGCTGAGACTACAGAAGTTGAAATTGCTGGAAATCAAAGTAAAGAAGTTCTTCTTAATTTGACCCGACCTTCCGTTTCATCACCTGGAATCATTTTAGGCGCTATTCATGTCTCAAAGTTCCAAATAATGTAGAACAAGAAGAAAATAAAAATCAAAAAATCGTTAATCATTATAGTGCAGAAATCCCCGTGGTCATTCGAACACAGCCAAGCTCACCACCTCAGCTAGATTTACAATTGACCGAAGTGACAGCAGGAGTTACCAATAAAAATAAATCAGGCATTCTGGCTAAACTGGCTAATCCAACAAGCTGGGTAATGCCACACCTGTCTATATCCACTAAAGTTTATCAGCAAGATAATAATAAACTTTTATATCAATCTACTGATGAAAATCTTGATATGGCCCCTCATTCTACTTTTGATTATAGTGTTCCCGCAAAGACTAAACTTAAAGCAGGACATTACTATTTAGATTTGGTAGCCAAATCTGGTAAAAATACTTGGCATTTTACTGAGAAATTTACTGTTAGCAATAAACAAGTCAAAGAAATTGCGAACAATTCTGTTCAAAAGAAAGACTCTTATTGGTGGTTATTATGGTTCTTACTCTTAATTCCTATTTTTATTATTTTACTTTATCTCTACCATCGTCGGAAGAAAAAAACTAAAGAAAATAATTAGCATGTCCGAATTTTATCAATAAAAGAGAAAGACAAATTTAAACATTTTGTCTTTTTTTATTTTTATATTTGATTGTTTATTTCGCGTTTTTTTAATGATAGAACTTAGCCATTTTTTTACGTCAGTCATGAACAATTTTATCAATCAATTTCACCAACTTTTCTTCATTTCCCCTTTTCCAGTCCATCATACTTGGAAACATGTAAATAAAGCAAGGGTATAAACTTGCTGCCTTAAAACGTTCTTCAAAGTCTTTTAATTCCAAAGAAAAGCCTCTTTCTATAAGTGCTTTATGATATAAGATAGCCTCATCAGCAGAAAAATAATCTACAAGGTCAATATAAAATGGAGCATAGCTTGAAAATCCAAAATCAATAATATAAGGATTTCCTTGAATATTATAGACATGGTTTCCCTCAACATTTTGTAAATCGCCATGTGTCAAGGTTAACCACTCTTCTTCCTGAGAGATTTCTATCATATTCTTCGCAAATAAAGCGGCCTTTTCTTTTACTTTCGGTAAATAGCCTTCAAATTGCTGAGCAAATCTATAATCATCAGAAATTGCTTTTTCAAAATGGTCCACCGATAGTTGACCTACTATTTTATTCCAATATTCAGCATCAGCAGGCGTAAGCCACGCCATTTCTTTTCCTCGGTTCATATTATTTCCATGAATTTCAGCAAGAGCAGCCGCAACTTTATTCAACCATTGCAAACGATTAGAAGGTGCACTAAGTTGTTTACCTAAATCTTCTTCAACCATCCATTGGGCTTCATCTGATGTTAAATTCTCGCAATAAGCTGCTGGCGTATGATGATGACCTTGTTCTGTCAGCGTTCGCATCACCATTCTCTCCTTTAAATCTGCTTTCTTACCAATAAAACTCCCTTGCTGTCCATCAGCAAAAAGGACTTTGAGTCGAAGTAAACTAGCCCCAGAAAATCCTTGCTCATAAGGCTCCATTTTTTGTACTTGGGCACTGACAATATTTCCTCTATTCAAAATGTGAGATAACTCATTTGCTTCTTCTGTCAATAGTTGAATATCATTATCCATTATCATCTAGCCCTTTTCTATACAAACTTATTATTAGTATACTATAAAAATGTAAATTAGCATTATTTTAGAAAAAAGTACTGACAGACTTGTCAGCACTTCATTCCAGTTTAATTTTAACTTTCTTTAATATTAGTCAATTATTTTCGCGTAAGCAGATGATTGAAGCCCTGCTTGACGTCCAAATATTACAATATCAGCGACTGCATTTCCACCAATTCGATTTCCACCATGGAGGCCACCAGTAACTTCTCCTGCAGCATATAAGCCTTGGATTGGACTTCCATCTTTTTTCAGAACTTGAGTATTTGTATTAATTTTAACGCCTGCCATTGTATGGTGAATACCCGGCGCTACTTTAATCGCATAAAACTTACCAGAAATATTATTGGTCATTCCTGTTGTACGACCAAATTCTTCATCTTTTTTAGTTGAAACTGCTTTGTTCCAGCCATCAATTGTTGAAGTGAGTGTTTTTTGGTCAATATCAAGCTTGTCAGCAAGATCTTTTACACTATTTCCTTCTACAACCATATCTTTAGACATATATTGTTCAACAGCTTTTACATTAGCTTTTGTTCCTTCACCGAAAATAACATAAGAATATTTCCCAGGTTGTTTGAGTTCAGCAGCAGATACTTTATCACGGGTATCCATTTCATTAAAGAAACGTTTTCCTTTTTGATTTACAAGAATTGCTCCCTCACCACGGATAGACTCTGAAACCAGATAACCTGTTTTTTGGAATACAGTTGGGTGAATTTGGATTTTATCCATATCAACTAATTGACCACCAAGTTCTGAAATCATAGTGATTCCGTCACCAGTTGAACCAGCAGCATTTGTTGTTACATAATCTTTTAAATCTGGACGATATTTGGCAATCATTTTTTTGTTTGCACCAAAGCCTCCAGTTGTGACTACTACTGCCTTAGAAGAAATATTTTTTGTTTCCCCTTCGATTTTAACCTTTACTCCAGATACTTTTCCATCTTTTTCAGTAATTTTAGTTACATCACTATTTACAAATAATGGAATATTTCGTTTAGAGATGTTTTCTTCGAGTCCTTTTACCAGATAGCCCCCTACTGCTGAACCATCATGTGGACGGTGAGTTCTAGAGACTGACATCCCACCTGTAGTTGTTAAATTATCTAATACAATTCCATTGGTATTTAACCAATCGACAGCTCCAGCTGAATGGTCAACAAAATAGCGAAGAAGGGCTTTATCATTGGTTCCACCACCACCTTTGAGCGTTTCTTCATAAAATTTATCATTTGAATCGGCAACACCCTGTGCTTTTTCGACTGATGTTTCTGATGCGTTCAAACCAGCTGAGGCTTTTGAAGTATTTCCTCCAGCTATCGGCATTTTTTCCAAAATCACTGGATTCATTCCAGCATCTTTCGCTTCGATTGCTGCTGTCATTCCAGCTCCGCCTGAACCGACAATAATAACATCATATTTATCACTTAATGTTGAAGGGTCTGCATAAGTGTTTGATTTACTTGCACCAGCAGAAGTTTCAACTTTTTGAGACGAACTCGATTGTTCTTTAGCTGTCTTTGTGTTGCTTCCACAAGCTGTTAAAGTGAGGCCTACAAGCGAGAGCAAGCCCAGTTTTGTCCAAATTTTCATAGTTACTCCTTTTGTGTTAAAATTCACATATCGATTATAACAAATTTTTGGAAACTATCCAAATATCTATAAAATTTTTAGGTATCATTAAATAAAAAATTGATTTTCATATAAAAAAGTACTGACCAGTATCGGCTGTCAGTACTTTTATTTTTACTTTTACTAATTATGAATTTTATGGTAATTTTGAATAGGGTTGAGCATGCAACATCCAACGCACACCATATTTGTCAGTAAAATCTCCCATTTTTCCACCCCAAAATTGTGTCTCAAAAGGTAAATTTACTGTAACTGTTCCTGATTCAACAGCCTTATCCCAAAAAGCATCAGCTTCTGCTAAAGCTTTTTCATCCTCAGAATCCAAATCAATCAGAATATATACAGCATCATAAACAAGTGGGTCAACTTTCATAAAGTTATCAGCTGCCATAATTGTCGAACCCAAAATATCAAACTGGGAATGCATGGTTAAATCAGCTGCTTTTTCCAGTGGAACTCCGAATTGTTCGGCTTGTTCTGCTGCGACAGGCATTCGTGAAATATGAGTTGCCCCAAGAACAGCTTTATAATAATCTAAAGCTTCTTTAGTGTTATTAAAAGTAAGATAAGGGTGAATTTTTGCCATAATAAGCTCCTTTTCAAAAAAGAAAATTTATGTAACTTAACAACTTTAAAACTCTCTTCATTCTATCATAAGAAACGCTTTCAATCCATTAATTCTACTTGTCTAAAACAGTAATCAGCATGATCATTAATTACACCCACCGCTTGTAAAAAAGCATAAATCACAGTTGAACCAGTGAATTTAAAACCGCGTTTTTTCATATCTTTACTCATCGCGTCCGAAAGTTCATTTGTTGCCGGAATTTCCGATTCATCACTAACTTGATGTTGTAAAACTTTTCCATCTGTAAATGACCAGATGTACTTATCAAATGAGCCAAATTCTTTTTGAATTTCTAGAACTTTTTGAGCATTGACAATCGCAGCTTTAACTTTTAACTTATTTCTGATTATCCCTGCATTTTGTAAAAGTTCTTCTTCCTTAACTTCATCATAGAGCGCCACTTTTTCAATTTCAAAATTATCAAAAGCCTCATAAAAATTTTCTTGTTTATTTAAGATTGTTGCCCATGATAAACCTGCTTGATTCAAATCAAGCACTAACTTTGCGAAAAGTTCTTGATCATTATGTAAAGGTGCTCCCCAATAGGTATCATGATAATGAATCATTTTGTCCGTTGATAAGCACCATTTACATCTTGTTTTTTCAGTCATAGCAAGCCTCCTGCCGCATTTTTACATAATTATTGTTATGCAAAAAATCAGTAAAATTTCTTCTTCCAAGTGTCTCCGTCAATCTCATAGATAAATTCTGAATAAGATGAACGAAGCATCATCTCTGCCATTTCAGCAAAACTACTTGCCAATTTTAAATCGGTCAATTGATTTATGTTTTGCCAGAAAACTTTCCCCTCATCAGTTTCATTAATCAATTCTCCTGAAAAAGTTGTTGTTGAATATAGAAAAACCATATATCGTCTATTCTTTTTGGGCTCGAACCAATCTTTAATGCCACAAAGTTTTAAATTGCTAATGTCCAGACCATTTTCTTCTTTAATTTCACGAATTGTTGAGGGGATAAGGGCTTCTCCTTTTTCGACATGTCCTCCTGGAAATGCAATCCCTGTCCACGATTTTTTTCGTTCTTGAACTAGAACTTTTTGATTTTTTTCGTCAATAATGGCACACATATTTGTCAATTCGACTTTTTCTAACTCATGATAAGCCATTAGTTTCTCCAATAATTTTGTTACTTATTTTTTCTCAATAGGCGCCATTGCTGCTAAAAGACGCTTCATTCCTACCTCTGGGAAATTAATCTTAAGTTCCATGTTTTTACCAGAACCTGAAATCCCTAAGACCATTCCTTCGCCCCATTTACGATGAATGGCGGTGTCCCCGATTTGCCAATCTTCGGTTTCTGAGTTGTCAATGATTGATTGACCAACAGTTGGATTAATCACTGCCTTACGCTGATGAAGTGCATCTGACATTGAGATTCCACTTGCAAAACCACCTGATTTATAAGAAGCATTATATGTTGAATTTGCTTTACGAGCAATCCCAGCATAATCAAGAAGTTCATCATCAATTTCAGAAATAAAACGACTAGGGCGATTATAGCTAGTTTTCCCATAAAGAACCCGTTGATTGGCATTCATTAGATAAAGCGTTTCTTCTGCTCTTGTAATACCAACATAGGCTAGTCGCCGTTCTTCTTCCAACTCATCAATATCTTCATTCACACGTGACAACGGAAAAATATTTTCTTCCATCCCGATTAAGAAAACAATAGGAAACTCTAAACCTTTTGCGGCATGCAAAGTCATCATTGTGACTTGGTCAGATTCTTCCTCGTAGGCATCTGTTTCAGAAAGCAAGCTGACTTCATTAAGGAAACGGCTCAATTTGTCCAAACCTGTTTCAATGATAGGCTCACCAGTTTCTTCATCCAAAGGAACTTCTGATTTCTCGTCAAAACCCTTGGTTACAGATAAGAATTCTTCAATATTTTCAATCCGAGCCTGATTTTCAATACTTGGCATTAGCTGCAAGGCCTTAAGATAACCCGTACGCTCTAACATTTCTTCAACCAATTCTGTGATTGTTGAACTTTCGCTATGTGTTCTCAACAAATCAAAGGCCATTGCTAAATTATAAATCTCGCCAGCCGCTTTTCCTCGAATATCAGAAAGCATAATATCAAAGCTTGAATCTGCTAAAGAAAGATTACGACTTTCTGCAAAGCGACGTAATTTTTCTAAAGCCCTCGGACCAACTCCTCTTTTAGGTTCATTGACAATCCGTTCAAAACTCATATTATCCGCTGGATTGGCTACTACATTTAAATAAGCAATCACATCTCGAATTTCTTTACGAGAATAAAATTTTGTTCCTGCAACCATCGTATAAGGAATATTTGATTTCACAAACGAATCTTCAATCGTCCGAGATTGAGCATTGGTTCGATAGAGAACCGCATAATCAGCATATGAACGACCTGAACGAACTCCTGAACTAATGATTTCAGAAACTTTATTTGCTTCTTCTTGCTCATTTCCTGCTCGGAAATAAACAATCTTATCTCCTTCATCATTCTGAGTCCATAGTTCTTTAGGGCGTCTTTTCAAGTTGTTTTTGATAACATTATTAGCTGCATCAAGTATGGTCTTAGTCGAACGATAGTTTTCTTCCAATAGGACGACTTTAGCTTTTGGATAATCTTTCTCAAAATCTAAAATATTTTGCATATCAGCTCCACGCCAACCATAAATCGATTGGTCAGCGTCCCCAACAACACAAATATTTTGAAAACGACTAGCCAATAGTTTGACTAATTGATATTGAGCATGGTTGGTATCTTGATATTCATCAACATGGATATATTGAAATTTCCCTTGATAATAGGCTAAAACATCAGGATTTTCATCAAAAAGACGTAAGGTTTGCATGATTAAATCATCAAAATCCATTGATTCTGCTTTGCGCAATTCCTTTTGGTAAATCTTATAAACACGCGCAACAACCATTTCATAAGGGTGTCTAGCAGTAATTTGTGCTTCATAAGCTGTTTCATCTAGTAAGTCATTTTTAGCATTTGAAATTGCATTTAAAAGACCTTTAGGTTCCCATTTTTTAGGATCCAAATTAGCTTCTTTCAAAATCCGTTTCATCAATGATTTTTGATCACCTGGGTCAATAATTGTAAAATTACGATTATAGCCAATATGGTCAGCATCACGCCTTAAAATTCGGACACACATTGAGTGAAAAGTTGCAATTAATGTATCTTGTGCTCTAGGAGTAAGTGATAATGCACGCTCCCGCATTTCTTTTGCTGCTTTATTTGTAAAGGTAATCGCTAGTATATTCCAAGGATTAACCATTTTTTCATCAATTAAATAAGCAATCCGGTGAGTTAAGACACGAGTCTTCCCTGAACCAGCTCCAGCCATAATTAATAAAGGTCCTTCTGTCGTTTGGACCGCTTGTGCTTGTTTTTCGTTCATTCCCTGTAATAATGGATTCATTTTATTCTCCTAGCTGTCACAATCACTATTAATTATAGCATAAGTCAAACACATCATGAAGTTCTTTTGGCACTCCTTTATTTCACAAATAAGCTTGTGACCCACTCTCTAAGCTTTAGTGATATAATAAAAGGAAAAGGAAAAAAAATAAATGATATTTTTATCGACTGTACTAATTATCTGCTGCATTTGGTATCTTTTGAAATTTTTTGCTCATTTTTCTCGTAAAATTCACGACATTGTTCGTAAATTATCTCCTTACACGCTTTTTCTTTCAAAATGGCTACAATCAGCTCCAGCAACTTTTACCTACACCGCTATTTTTTGTGCTTTTACTCTCGTACAAGGGACGACACCCCAACATTTGATTAATATTTTAACTAATCATGCTTCTACAAGTATTGCTCGAGTCTCCGACCGTCCAATCTCTGTATTTTTTGACAGTGCCTTTTGGGTGGCTGATAATGGTGCTGGTCTTATCATTTATGTCGCTATTTTTTGGACAATTATTGCTTGGGCAGAGCGTAAATACGGTTCACCTCGGATTATTGTTATTACTTTATCCGGTCATATATTGGCAAGTATCGCGACAATTTTTATTGAACTTTGGGCTATCAATAGTGGACATGCTCCAAGTTCCTTAGCCAAGGCAACTGATGTTGGTGTTTCTTATATAATGGTTGCAGGTTGTGCTGCAGCAATCCTTTTAATGAAAAAGTGGTTTTTTACTATTAGTATTATTGCTTTAGGCTTATTTATCTTATTGCCTGTCCTTTTCGAACATAGCATTTGGGATATGGGACATTTGTTTGCCACTTTAATTGGTTTTATTTCGGCAAGCCTTTTACTTAAATTATCTCCCATTAGAAGGGTCAGTTCTCCACATGAGTTGCTTGAGAAGTGTCGTTCAGAACTCGCCAACTTATAAAAACAAGCCAAATCCCACCAAGCAGAGCATTGATTTGCTGACCAAGCGGTCCCACCAATTGTGGAATAGCGCCTGCAACGAAAGATAGTAAAGTGGTTATTACAAAAGTAATGACCAGAATTAATAAAAAGAAATTACGATAAACCAAAAGGGAGATTACTACCCCCAAAAGAATGAAAAGCAAGGCTAGGACGCTCAAACCATCATGGATAAATAATTTGGGTTCCCTCAATGGGTTAGGAATTCCTTCACTGTGAGTAAGATCTGCATATGGAAAAAGTGCTGCCAAGGCGGTTGTTATGCCAAAGCCAGCAATCGAAAAAAGAATCATAAGAAGACGCTTGTCTTCTTTTTTATTTGTCATAAAAATTCCCAAAGCAAGTAAAAAACAAAAACTGCCTGAGAGTATATCTGTCAATGTAAAAAGTTGATGATAAGGTTGATTAAGCGCTGAAAGCCCACTTAAGAGGCTTGAATTGACAACACTTGGATTTAACCAAAAAGCAAGAATCCAAGCATTGTATAGTAAGGCTGCACAGGTTGCTAATGCTACTAAATAATTACTTTTTCTCATTTTTATTATTTACTCCTAAGTTACTTGTTTCTTCACTTATAAAGATTTCTGCCATTGTAAATGCAGGTAACCCAAAGGAGAGTCCTCTTTTAAGTTCTGGAGTTCCTTCTTTATTCATTTCTGGATCTGGAAAAATCTCTGATAAGTTTACTGAGGAGTTCTCATCTATCACTTTACTGAGAAATTCTCTGACATCGTCCGCTGACCGGTAAGCCCAAAGAAGATTAATTTTCAAATCATTTATAGAAAAAACTTTATCATAGCCCACTGACAGAGCTAAATACTCCTGTTTTGCGACTTCGATGAAACCATTTAATATCAATGATTCTCTTATCTTAGAAAATTTCTCTGTCTGTTCAATAAAGGCAGTTTGACTTACTTTTCTCTCTTCTGTCAGCTCTACTAGAGTTTTAGAAAGCATCTTCCATGAATTTACCCGCAAACTCAATTCTCCAGTCTGTGTCCGCATGAGAACTCCTTTAACTAGTACTCTGTCACCGACAGTCACATCTTTTTTCCAGGTTGCAAAATTTTCCAAACGATTTTCTGATTCAGAATATTCATTGATGACGTCACGTTTTATGACCAATTGAATCTTTGATTGGTTATCTGATAAATCAGCAAAGAATATTGCGCCACGTCCACGCGAGCTGACAAGTCTTCCTTGTAT
>Ga0208186_100011_pt1 | contig 34218 bp, 34 predicted proteins | sample Shrwel1BS1Day23_FD_187537 | JGI IMG/M metagenome (GOLD analysis project Ga0208186, IMG submission 187537) | Subsurface microbial communities from deep shales in Ohio, USA - Utica-3 well 1 S-1-Day23 (SPAdes) (version 2) ... | reverse complement strand
CTTTGAATCGTGATGAAGTCGCCTTCTTTCGGAATTTTCAAGGCTATTCTCTCTTTCTCAATTCAAAGTTCTCATCTATTAATATACCATTTTTTAAATGAAATTTACAGTAAAAATGTTTAGTTTAGGCAATAAATTGCTAATAAATGTTCGGTTTTTTAATTTTTATGTCGTAAAAGTGAGTTTTTATACTGATGGCTAATATTAGTCGTCTAAGTCAAAAATTGTCAAAGATGATTGAAATTCCTTCATCAAGTTTTCTCTTCGAAAAGCTTGCCAATCGGAACTTTTACGAAGCGCATTATAACGTTTTCTCAAATGCCAATTTTCAGCAATCTGATATTGTGGATATTTGGCTAAAAATTCATTGACCATTTGCCATTCGTAAGGATATCCAAGAGGTCTCGCATGGTAAAGAATGTTATCAATCTTAAGGGGAGTTCGTCTTTGATGAAGGTGTCCAAAAACGACATCCGTAACTTTTGGAAAATGGCTAAAAAGTTCATGGAAATGCTGAGAGGCCTAATAAGCATTAAAGCGAGCAAATTTTTCATAGCGGGTATTAATGATAAATTGCTGATGAGGGACAAAATGTGTGCTGACAATAATTCTCTCAATCTCTGGCTTTGCTGACAATTCTGTCAGTAAATTTTCTAGTTTCTCTAATTCGATAGCTGTTGTCTTGATATCATCAAATTGGCGATGGATTTTTCGGTCAAAATAAAAGGAATTTTTAAAAGCGATAATTTTTTGAAAATCGACTTTTTCTTTCATAAAGGAATAGTCGTACCAACCATGAAAACTGACAAAGGCGGTCGATGCAAAAGTTTTCACTTTAAAATTACTGACAGAGATTTCTTCCTCAGAAAGTTCGACCATGTCATGATTTCCAAGGTTAAAAGTGACTGATAAATCTGTCAGTGATTCTAATTGATGAAAAAAAGGTTCAGAGATATTATGTAAATCATTAGAAATATCTCCAGCAAAATGTAAATCTGTAATTTGTAAATCATTTAGAAGGGATATAAAAAGTTCAATTTCCTCTATAGAAAAGTGATTACTGTCCAAATGAAAATCTGAAATTATAGCCAATCGTCTTTTTTTAGTCATAGTCAAATTATAGCATGTGTCAGTAATTCTATCTAATATATAATTTTTGAGATTCCTATTATAAAAAAGTTTAAGTCCATTTTCTATTGAATAGCTTAGGTTAGGCTTATAGGCGGTGAATATGGTATAATGCAACTATGGAATTATCAGAAATTAGAAATTTACTTGAAGGATATAGCGAGAAGATTAATGGCTTTCGTGACTCCTTAGATCTTGACCGTTTGGAAGAAGAAATTGCTTTATTAGAAAATGATATGGCGCAGCCTGAATTTTGGAATGATCAAGCAGCGGCTCAAAAAGTAATTGACGAATCAAATGCTTTAAAAGCAAAATACGACAATTATCAGGCCATGAATACCATGCTTGAAGAAGCTCAAACCATGCTTGAAATGCTTCAGGAAGAAGCTGATGAAGACATGCAAGTCGAATTAGAAGAGATGACCACAGCTCTTGGTCAAAAAATTGAATCTTACGAACTCGAAATCATGCTAAATCAGCCTTATGACCACATGAATGCGGTACTTGAAATCCATCCGGGTTCTGGTGGAACAGAGTCGCAGGACTGGGGCTCAATGCTCATGCGGATGTATACCCGCTGGGGTGAAGCGCATGGCTTTAAAGTAGAAATTTTGGACTATCAAGATGGAGATGTTGCTGGACTTAAATCAGTAGCCATTCGTTTTGTTGGACGAAATGCATATGGTTTTTTGCGCGGCGAAAAAGGAGTTCATCGTTTAGTTCGCATATCGCCATTTGATTCTGCTAATCGTCGTCATACTTCATTTACTTCAGTAGACGTGATGCCAGAACTGGATGATTCGATTGAAGTTGAAGTTCGTGATGCTGATGTGAAAATGGATACCTTCCGTTCTGGAGGAGCAGGTGGACAAAATGTCAATAAAGTATCCACAGGGGTTCGCTTGACTCACGTTCCAACAGGGATTGTTGTCCAATCAACAATGGATAGAACACAATATGGTAACCGTGACAAGGCCATGGCTATGTTGAAGTCAAAACTCTATCAATTAGAAATGGATAAAAAACAAGCAGAAGTTGATGAACTTCGAGGAGACCAATCAGAAATCTCTTGGGGAAGTCAAATTCGTTCTTATGTTTTCATGCCATATCAGTTAGTCAAAGACACACGAACTGGTTATGAAACAGGACAAATTTCAAACGTTATGGACGGAGAAATAGACGGATTTATCAATGCTTACCTTCGTTGGAACCTCTAAAATTAAGCTGGTTCTTGGAGTTATTGAAATGATTACGAAACATTAAAGTTATTAATGAAAAGATTATAAAATAAAAGTGCTACCTAAAGCACTTTTATTTTGATATAATTATTAGTAGTTCTGCTGAGGGAAATTTATTTATTACTGTCAGTAGAACGGAAGAGAAGTCTTATCGAGAAATAAAAAAGGTACAGTGCTGTGCCCGTTTTCTTGTTTTTTGATAAAATCCTCTTAAAAGCATCCATAGTGATTAAAATATGGATTTTACTAATAAGTTGCTGACTCATTCGTTAGTAATTGTCAGTCAAATCTAACACAGGAAAGGTACTATGAGTATTATAAAACTAAGCAACGTTTCCAAGAAATATTCTAATGGAACAACGGCTTTGCGTAATATCTCGCTCGAAATTGAAGCGGGAGAATTTACCTATATCGTTGGACCATCAGGAGCTGGGAAATCGACCTTTATCAAACTACTTTATCGTGAATTAAAGATTGACCGTGGTTCTGGAACAGTTGCGCAATATGATTTATCTAAATTAAGACGTCGAGACATTCCATTGTTACGTCGTTCTGTAGGTGTGGTTTTCCAAGACTATAAACTCTTATCAAAGAAAACAGTTTATGAAAACATTGCCTATGCCATGGAAGTTATTGGTAAAAGCCCGCGCGAAATCAAAAAACGGGTCAATGAAGTGCTTGACCTCGTTGGATTGAAACACAAGATTCGTTCATTTCCAAATGAACTTTCAGGTGGGGAACAGCAACGTGTGGCAATCGCCCGCTCGATTGCTAATGCACCAAAAGTATTGATTGCCGATGAACCGACAGGGAACTTAGACCCTGAAAATTCTTGGGAAATCATGAATTTGCTTGAAAAAATTAATCTTCAAGGGACAACCATTTTGATGGCGACCCATAATAGCCAAATTGTTAACACCTTAAAACACCGTGTTATCGCTATTGAAAACGGACGAATTGTCCGCGACCAAGAGGAAGGAGTTTACGGCTACGATGATTAGAAATTTCTTCAAACATATTTTGGAATCGCTCAAAAACTTAAAACGTAATGGTTGGATGACAGTTGCTGCTGTTTCATCAGTAACAATTACTTTGGTTTTGGTTGGACTTTTCCTTTCAATTATCCTGAACACTCAAAGATTGACTAAGGGAATTGAAAACAATGTCCGGATTGTTGCCTATATGAAATTAGACGTCCATGACCAGGAAGCGAAGATTCAAGATCCAAAAAACAATAAAAAAATAATTAATAATCCTGACCATCTTAAGATTTATGATTCAATCAAAGAAATTCCTAATGTAAAAACAGTAACTTTTTCAAGTAAAGAAGCTCAATTACAAGAATTGACTAAGGCCTTAGGAAATAACTGGAACCTTTTTAAAGGGGATGCAAATCCACTTTACGATGCTTATATCGTTGAAGCTGACAAGCCAATTAATGTAAAAGCAGTTACTTCTAAAATTTCCAAACTTTCAGGAATTGAAAAAGCAACTTATGGTGGTGCCAATACCGCAAAACTTTTCCAAATTGCACGAGGAGTTCAAACTTGGGGAACTGCAGCAGCGATTTTATTAATCTTTGTCGCGGTCTTCTTGATCTCTAACACCATTCGAATCACTATCCTATCAAGACAACGTGAGATTCAAATCATGCGTCTGGTTGGGGCTAAAAATGGTTATATTCGTTGGCCATTCTTCTTAGAGGGAGCTTGGGTTGGACTTTTAGGTTCAATTATTCCAAGTCTTATCGTTGCTTGGGCTTATCGTCTTGCTTTTGTTAGTCTGACACCAAGTCTTCAATCACAAAAACTTTCGATGTATGCGACTAGCGAGTTCATTCCAGCCATTGTTGGATTGATGGCTATAATTGGTATTTTGATTGGTTCATTCGGGGCTCTCTTATCAATGCGTCGTTTCCTTAAAATTTAATAATAACAATGAAAGAGAAGATTTATCTTCTCTTTTTTTGTTCAAATAAAAAGTCTGTCAGTAATTAAGTTTATAACTTAATTACTGACAGACTTTAAAATTTATTTAATTAAATGTCATAATCTTCGTCAGACATTGCTTCCACTTCACCAAGGAGGTAAGAATTACCAACTTGTGAGAAGAAGTCATGGTTTGATGAAGAAGTTGAAATTCCGTTCATGACAACAGGATTGACATCGGCTGCAGTATCAGGGAAAAGTGGGTCTTGTCCGAGATTCATTAAGGCCTTATTAGCGTTATAGCGTAAGAAAGTTAAGACTTCATCAGTCCAACCCACTTTATCATAAAGTAAATGAGAGTAGTTTTCTTCATTTTCGTAGAGTTTGTAGAGGAGCTCATACATCCAATCACGGAATTCACTTTGCTCATCTTCAGATAATTCATTAAAACCAAGCTGGAATTTATAACCAATATAAGTACCGTGTACAGATTCATCACGAATAATCAACTTGATAATTTCTGCTGAGTTAATCATCTTATTATTTCCAAGATAAAGTAAAGGTGTATAGAATCCTGAATAGAAGAGGCAAGTTTCAAGAAATACAGAAGCCACTTTCTTTTGAAGAGCGGTGCCAGATTCATAAATCTTATTGATGATTTCAGCCTTTGTCTGCATATAGACATTGGTATCCACCCAGTTAAAGAGTTCTTCAATTTCCTTTTTAGTATTTAAAGTTGAGAAAATTGTAGAATAAGATTTAGCATGGACTGACTCCATAAATTGGATATTATTGAAACAAGCAATTTCTTGAGGAGTTCTCGCATCATGTTTGAGGACTTCAGCCCCATCTACTGATTGTAAAGTATCAAGGAGAGTCAATCCAGCGAAGGCTTTAGCAAAAGTATCACGCTCAAGCTGTGGCAATTTACGCCAATCGTCCAAGTCATTAGAGACAGGAACACGTGTATCCAACCAGAATTGGCTAGTTAATTTCTCCCAAGTGTATTTATCGATTGAATCTTCAATAGAATTCCAGTCAATCGCACTATAATAAGTGGGGACAGTAAGATTTTCAGTTTCAGACATATTATTTCTCTCTTTTTAGCTACCGACAATTACTGTCAGTAAATTTTTTATCACTGACAATGTCGTCAGTAAAAATAGCTAGCTCATGACACCAAAAACTTTCGATAATTTATCAAAAGTTTGGCGTCAGTAAATTATTTTAGACCCTAGATCAGGTTGATAGTTATACGTCGCACTTTGACCGACGATTTTTCAGAAAAATGAAACAAGTAAGAAAATAGAAAGTCCGCTCTAGCGGCTTTCGTATAAACAATAGGTGCTTTAGCATCATTGTTTATGTTTTATTAAATGACACAACTTTCACATTGGTTAGCGCCGACTTCTTCTTGGTCATCAGTAAATGTACGAATGTAATAAATTGTTTTAATTCCTTTTTTGTAAGCATAGTTACGCAAAATAGACAAATCACGTGTGGTCATTTTATTATTTGCAACTTTCCATTCATACAAACCTTCTGGTAAAGTTGAACGCATAAATAATGTGAGTGACAATCCTTGGTCAACGTGTTCTGTAGCAGCCGCATAAACATCAATGACCGCGCGCATATCAGTATCATAAGCGGATTTGTAGTAAGGAATTGTTTCAGTGGCAAGTCCAGCAGCTGGATAATAAATTTTCCCAACTTTCTTTTCTTGACGTTCTTCAATCCGATTGACGATTGGGTGGATAGAAGAAGAGCAGTCATTGATATAAGAAATAGAACCATTTGGAGCTACAGCCATACGATAAGAATTATAAAGACCAGAAGTTTTTACAGTATCGCGTAATTCAGTCCAATCAGCGATTGTTGGAACGGCAATTCCTTTGAAAAGTTCTTGAACTTTAGGAGAAACAGCTGCAAAATAATCATGAGTCAAGTATTTATCAAAATAAGAACCATCAGCATAGGCCGATTTTTCAAAATTCTTGAAGCTAGACCCTTTTTCAACAGCTAATTTATTTGAAGCCACCAAAGTGTAGTAATTCAACAACATGAAATAGACACTTGTGAATTCAACGGCTTCTTTACTATCATAATGAATTTGATTTTGAGCTAAGAAAGAATGCAAGCCCATTGCTCCAAGCCCAATGGCATGCATTTCATCATTTCCTTTACGAACAGTTGGAACAGTATCCAGGTTTGAAGTTTCAGAAATGAAAGTTAAAGCACGAACCATTGATTCAACAGAAGTTCCAAATTCATCACTGGAAGTCATCATATTTAAGACATTAGTTGAACCTAAGTTACAAGCAACGTCAGTTCCAACGACTTTATAAGTTTGGTCATCATTCAAAACAGAAGGTGTTTGAACTTGAAGGATTTCAGAACAAAGGTTTGACATTGAAATCACCCCATCAACAGGATTAGCTTGATTGACCGTATCGACATTCACGATATAAGGATAACCAGATTCTTGTTGAAGTTTTGAAAGTTCTTGTTCAAGCTCACGGGCATTAATTGGTGTCTTGCGAATTTCTGGGTTAGCCACCATCTTGTCGTATTCAGCTGTAATATCGACTTCGGCAAAAGGTTTACCATAGTATTTTTCAACGAAGTAGGGTTCAAAAAGATACATTGTTTCGCCTTTTTTAACCAATTCGTAGAATTTATCAGGAACAGTAACACCAAGTGAGAGTGTTTTAACGCGGATTTTTTCGTCAGCATTTTCTTTTTTAGTTGATAAAAATTCCATGATATCTGGATGGAAAAGTGATAAATAAACTACACCAGCACCTTGTCGTTGCCCCAATTGATTGGCATAAGAAAAAGCATCTTCAAAAAGTTTCATGACAGGCACAACACCAGCGGCAACTCCATCATATCCTTTGATTGGTGCACCAGCAGCACGCAGATTAGTCAAATTAAGACCAACACCACCACCATTTTTAGAAAGTTGTAAGGCAGAATTAATCGTCCGCCCAATTGAATTCATATCATCAGTCAATTGTAAAAGAAAACAAGAAACGAATTCACCACGACGTTTACGTCCAGCATTTAAGAAAGTTGGAGTAGCCGGTTGATAACGACGATTAATCATTGCAAAAGCAAGATTATTAGCTAATTTTTCATCACCGTCAGCCATGTATAAAGCATTCATTAACACACGGTCTTCAAAATCTTCAAGATAGAGTGAACCGTCATTGTTTTTCATGGCATATTGATTATAAAATTTATAAGCAGCCATAAATGAATCAAAATGAAATTCAAATTTACTCAATTCTTTACGAAGATTTGTGATAAATTCTGGCTTATATTTTTCTAGAAATTCAGCTTCTAGGTATTCTTCTTTAACTAACCAATTAAGTTTATCGATATAAGTGTCAGCTTCATAACGATTAGGTTCAACATTCTCTTTGAAAAAAGCGGTAATTGCTTCTTTATCTTTGGCAAGAGGAATGCTACCATTCACGGGGATGTTAATCTCGTTATTGAGCTTGAAATAAGTTACATCTTTAAGTTGTTTTAGAGACATAATACTCCTTTTATAAAGTATTCACTTACTTTTAAAAATAAGTGAATCTGAAATGTATGATAAGTTCAAACTTGTTATTATAAAATAAAAGTTAAAATAAAGAAGCTTCACTCAAATAGGGTGAAGCCATAAAAAATCACAGCGGATTTTTAAAGGTGACTTTCGCTCCTTGATCAAGCTGTGCAGCGAGTTTTTCAACAGCAGCAACATCAGCTGGCGTACCATTAAACTCAAAATCATATAAAAGTGGAATTTGATATTTTGCTGAAACTTCTTTAGCGGTAAAAATATAGATGCCAGCAAAATTACGATTTCCAGTGCCGATAATTCCACGACAATGTTTATAATTATCATTATAAGCCATAAAGTCAAAAACCGAGTCCATAACGTCTATTGATTTAGAAACGGTTGGTGATTCTTCAGCATAAGAGGGAGTTATCAAAAGGAAAGGCTCGTCCATCTCTAAATCATCGTCAGGTGTAATTTCGACATTCGGCAAGTCTGTTTTAGAAACAAAACGACGCGTTTGTCCAGTCACACTGAAATAAGCAAGTTTCATATTAAGCCAACTTTGCTAATTCAGAAGGACGGAAACCAGAAAAGGCGAAATCATCTTTTGTGATTACAGGAGCAGCTCGAAAACCCATTTCAATTACTTTTTCGACAAATTCAGGCTGTTCATCAATATTGATTTCGTTAAATGCAATTTCGTGTTCAGAAAGCCATTTTTTGACCATTTTGCATTGCATACAATTGTTTTTAGAATAAACTGTAACCATTTTAAATCTCCTTTTGGGGCCAATATATTTTTTAGACGGGAGTAAAAAGTCCTTGACTTTTTCTCGAGTTTTTATAGTCTTATTTTAGCGTAAAAAAAATATCTAGTCAAATTAAAGATACTAGATATAGTGTTAAATTATGTAAAAAAAGAAAAACAACACAATATATTGTGCTATTTTTCTTTTTGTCTCGATAAGTTTAAACCAAAGGGGACAAGGGATTCACAATGATTTTTGATTCTTTTGAGGTTTGTTTTATGTCGAAAAATGATAATAATTGCCAAAGCAAAAATAATAATCGAGAATAAAAGATCATAGGAAGTGAGAATAAATCCAAAGCTAGGGAAAATAAGAATTCCAAGCAGAGCAAAAATTGCGGCTACAACACTTGAGAGGCTAATCATACTAAAGAGCCAGAGAACAAGAATGAAAATAACGAGAAGATAAAGAAGAAAGAATGGACTAAATCCAAGGACGACACCAGCAGAAGTAGCCACAGCTTTCCCGCCTTTAAAATGGTCGAAAATAGATAAGGTATGACCAATGACAGCCAACAATCCAAAAATTAAAGGAGAGACTCCATTAATATGGAAGATTAGTGGAAGAAGCGTTGCCAAAGTTCCTTTAAGCAAGTCAAAAATAAAGACCGCAATCCCAGCCTTTACACCAAGAATACGAAAAGTATTGGTCGTTCCAGTATTTCCTGAACCATAATCATGAAGATTTTTTTTGAAAAAAATCTTGCCAATCCATAGTCCAAAAGGAATTGCCCCTAAAAGATAGCTGGCAATGAGAAGAAGAATAATAATAAGCATAAGTTCTCCGAAGTTTATTTCGTTTAAAATCGATAATCTCTTTTAACTGTACAATTATACCATATTTTTATTAAAGATTATTGATAATATTGAAACTTATTGGCTTAATTGAAGCAAATATCTTACGATTAGCTTTTGAAATTCTCAGCAGTCCTTTGACAAAGCGTTCTGAACAAGGTACAATAATCAAGATGAATATTTTTTGTCAGTAAATTGCGAACAAAGCGAGTGATGATCTTGCTGATAAAAGATATGGGCTTTCGATGAGAGGAAAATAGATGGTAATAGATATTAATAATTACGATGACAGTGCAATTCAGGTCCTTGAAGGTTTGGACGCGGTCAGAAAGCGCCCAGGGATGTATATCGGATCAACTGATGGAACAGGTTTGCACCATTTGGTTTGGGAAATTGTAGATAATGCAGTCGATGAGGCCTTATCTGGTTTTGGGAATAAAATTACAGTGACCATTAATGCTGATGGTTCTTTATCTGTAGAAGATGAAGGACGTGGAATGCCTGTCGGAAAACACGCGATGGGAATTCCAACTGTTGAGGTTATTTTCACTATTCTTCATGCTGGTGGTAAATTTGGTCAAGGGGGATATAAAACTTCTGGTGGATTGCATGGTGTAGGATCTTCGGTGGTAAATGCTCTTTCTACTTGGTTAGAAGTTGAAATCACTCGTGATGGGACTGTTTATCGCCAACGTTTTGAAAATGGAGGACATCCAGCAACTACTTTGGAAAAAATAGGGAAAGCTCCGAAATCAAAAACGGGGACAAAAGTGACTTTCATGCCCGATTCTACTATTTTTTCAACAACTGAATTTAAATATAACATCATTTCCGAGCGTTTAAATGAATCGGCCTTTCTTTTGAAAGAAGTAACGATTAGTCTTGAAGATAAACGTACGGATGAAAAAGAAGAATTTCATTATGAAAATGGAGTTCAGGATTTTGTAGCCTACCTGAATGAAGACAAAGATAGCTTAACTCCAGTTCTTTATTTTGAAGGAAAGCAAGATGGTTTTGAAGTTGAAGTTGCCCTCCAATATAATGATGGCTATTCAGAAAATATTCTTTCGTTTGTCAATAATGTTCGAACTAAAGATGGCGGAACGCACGAAGCAGGTTTAAAAACAGCTATCACTAAGGCAATGAACGAATATGCTCGTAAAGTCAATTTGCTTAAAGATAAAGATAAAAATCTGGAAGGGTCTGATTATCGTGAAGGTTTAACGGCAGTTTTATCTGTATTAATTCCAGAGGAACATCTCCAATTTGAAGGACAAACCAAAGATAAATTGGGTTCACCTTTGGCTCGTCCAGTGGTGGACAGCCTCGTTTCTGAAAAATTAAGTTTTTATTTGATGGAAAATGGTGAATTGGCTCAAAACCTGATTCGTAAAGCAATCAAAGCGCGTGAAGCACGTGAAGCAGCTCGTAAAGCACGCGAAGATTCTCGAAATGGTAAAAAATCTAAAAAAGATAAGGGTCTTTTGTCAGGGAAATTAACACCTGCCCAAACAAAAAATCCAAATAAAAATGAACTTTATTTGGTCGAAGGGGATTCAGCGGGCGGCTCTGCCAAACAAGGACGAGACCGAAAATTTCAAGCCATTTTGCCTTTACGTGGGAAAGTAATTAATACCGAAAAAGCAAAAATGCAAGATATTCTCAAAAATGAGGAAATCAATACCATGATTTACACTATTGGTGCTGGTGTTGGTGCAGATTTTACTTTGGCTGACCGTAATTATGATAAAGTGATTATCATGACCGATGCGGATACTGATGGGGCACACATTCAAACACTTTTATTGACTTTCTTCTATCGCTATATGAAACCTCTTGTAGAAGCTGGACATGTTTATATTGCGCTTCCTCCACTTTATAAAATGAGTGAAGGAAAAGGGAAAAAAGAGAAGATAGAGTACGCTTGGACAGATGGCGAGCTAGCAGAACTTCGTAAGCAGTTTGGTAAAAATGCAAATCTTCAACGTTATAAAGGACTTGGGGAAATGAACGCTGACCAACTTTGGGAAACAACGATGGACCCAGAAACTCGGACACTGATTCAAGTAACAATTGATGATGTAGCGCAAGCAGAAAAGCGTGTTTCCGTGCTGATGGGTGATAAAGTTGAACCACGTCGTAAATGGATTGAAAATAATGTGAAATTTACGATGGAAGAAGATACAGCTTTCTAAACAATTTTATTCAAATAATTACCTCGATTTTTCGAGGTTTTTTGTTTTAATTTGTGATAAAATGGAAGAAAATCTAAAAGACTTTCTTATAACGAAAAGAGAAGCAATGCAAAATTCAGCATTAATTATTATTGATTTACAAGCATTCATTAAGAAATTAGCAAAAAAAGCTGAACCTTATGGTTGGGATAAAATCATTGAGAACAATCGAGCGCTGATTGCCGCTTTTGACCAAGCAAATCAGCCGGTTTATTTAGTGACAGTTGAGCCAAAAATACTTTGGAAATCCGCTAAAGAAGCTTTTTCTCGCATGATTCTACAAGATGAATTAGATAATAATTCAAGATCGCATAAGTTAGTAAAATTTGGCCCATCAGCATTTAAACAATCAGACGATGACTTAGCTGATGAGCTAAAAAAACTTTCTGTCAGTAAAATCTATGTTACTGGGGTTTCGATGAGTAATGGTGTCGTCAAAACAGCCAAGGATGGAGCTGAATCTGCTTTTGAGTCTTTCATTATCGAAGATGCTTGCGCTGACAGAAAGTTAAAAAACTACCAGAAAACGCTGACAGAAATTCCTGAATTTGGGAAAGTAATTAAAACAAAAGAAATTATTGAGGAACTAAATAAAAATGTCTGAGAAATATGTCGTATTTGACTTTGAAACCACAGGATTTTCTGCACAAAAAAATGAAATTATTCAAATTGGTGCGGTAAAATATGATGAAAATAATCAAGAACTTGCTAGATTCAATCAATTAGTAAAAAACCAACGTTCTTATGTTTCGACAGAAATTACCCAATTGACTGGTATAAAACCAGCGGATTTATTGAATCAACCAACGATTGAAGAAATTTTACCCGATTTTTTAGATTTTATCAAAGGTCATTTAGTAGTGGCACATAATGCACCTTTTGATATTTCATTCCTCTATCAAGCGATTATTGATTGCGCCATCACCGATGTTGAAGCTTTTCGTGTTTATGATACTTTAGCAGAAAGTAAAAAACTTCTGACCATGTCCTCTTATGCTTTGGAAAATTTCAAAGATTTACTGGAAATGAATGATTTACGTTCGCACGATGCCCTTAATGACTGTCTAATTACAGCTAAACTCTATCAATATTTACAAAAAATTGAAGAAGTTGAACGGTCAGTAGAATCAGAAGTTGCTGACGAACTTGGTCAGTTAGATTTATTTGGTGACAGTTCTGATGAAATTACTGACAGCATTCGTCGAAAGTTAAACTTACCCATTACCAAGGCTTTGGTCTACTATCAGCAAAATTTGGAACGAAAATGGGAACGGTTTGAAGTTCTAGGAATTTCGGTTGAACGAGAATATTCTACAGGTTCAAGTCTAAAAATTCGTTTACATAATTCAGAAAAAGTGAAAATTCATTCTGATTTTCTAAAAGAAATGCAAAAAGCCAATTTCGTCACGATTATGGAGGAAGAGAAATGACAGCAATTTGGAAATTAAAAAAATTTAATCAATTAACAACAGATGAGATGTATCAACTTTTGAGTTTGCGTACGGCTGTCTTTGTTGTGGAGCAAAATTGTCCTTACCAAGAACTTGACGGTAAAGACCAAGTGGCGCAACATCTTTGGTTAGAAAATGACAAAGGAGAACTGATGGCTCTTTGTCGCCTTCTTCCACAAGGGATTTCATTTAATGAAGCCTCGATTGGTCGTGTCCTTGTTAATCCTGAATTTCGTGGACAAAATCTCGGACGGGGTCTTATTGATAAGGCTTTGGAAGTTCTCAAAGAAAATGGGGAAGCAGCAGTAACTATCGAGGCCCAATATTATTTACGAGATTTTTATGCTTCATTTGGCTTTGTTGAAAATTCAGAACCCTTTTATGAAGACGATATTAAACATGTAAACATGATATTGAACTTCTAAAGTAAATCTTTTGCTGACAGCTTTGTCTAAAAATGCCGTTTGTGTTTTTTGCACCTTACGGGTTTTTTACTGTTTTCGTCAGTAATTTTTTTGCTTGAAATCAATCTGTCAGTAGCTTTAAAAATGATAAACACTTTCCTTCCTTTTGCCCAATAAATAATGTGTCAGTTTTTTTCGTTTTAATTTTGTGGTAGAATAGGAAAAGTGATTTTATATTATAGTCTGATAGACTAGAAGAACTGTCAGTAAAAATCATTCTTATTATAAGTTAATAAAAAAATTAGTATAAAAATTAAAGAAATTTTCTAAAAAGAAAGTTGAAATATGTCAAACATTCAAACCTTACCATTAGAAGATATAATGGGCGACCGATTTGGTCGATATTCAAAATATATCATTCAGGAGCGGGCGCTACCCGACATCCGTGATGGTTTAAAACCCGTACAGCGTCGAATTCTTTATTCGATGAACAAAGACGGAAATACCTTTGATAAGTCCTACCGTAAGTCAGCCAAATCGGTCGGGAACGTCATGGGTAATTTTCACCCACATGGTGATAGCTCAATTTATGAAGCAATGATTCGGATGAGTCAAGACTGGAAAATGGGCGAACCTTTAATTGAAATGCACGGGAATAACGGTTCAATGGATGGTGATCCACCTGCCGCAATGCGTTATACAGAAGCTCGTCTCTCAGAAATTTCTGGTTACCTTTTATCAGATATTGAGAAAGATACCGTAAGTCAGGCTTGGAACTTTGATGATACAGAGAAAGAACCAACCGTTTTACCAGCTGCTTTTCCAAATCTTTTAGTCAATGGTTCAACCGGGATATCAGCCGGTTATGCCACAGATATTCCTCCTCATAATCTTGGCGAAGTGATTGATGCCACTATTCACATGATTGACCACCCTAAAGTCGATGTTGACAAAATCATGGAATTTTTACCTGGACCCGATTTTCCTACTGGCGGAATCATTCAAGGGAAAGGCGAGATTAGAAAAGCTTATGAAAAAGGTAAAGGCCGCATTGTTGTTCGTTCAAAAGTTGATATTGAACCAATGAAAGGTGGGCGTGAGCAACTTATCGTCACTGAAATTCCATTTGAATTAAATAAAGCAAATTTGGTCAAGAAAATTGATGATGTTCGTGTCAATGCAAAAGTCCCAGGTATTGCTGAAGTTCGTGATGAATCTGACCGCGAAGGATTGCGGATTGCAATTGAATTGAAAAAAGAAGCCGATAGTCAACTTGTTTTAAATTACTTGTTTAAAAATACTGATTTACAAGTGAATTATAACTTTAACATGGTTGCTATTGACAACATGACACCTGTCCAAACCGGCGTTTTGCAAATGCTACGTTCTTACGTAAAACATCGGGAAGATGTCATCATCAAACGCTCGCAATTTGACCTAAATAAAGCGGAAAAAAGACTTCACTTAGTTGAAGGATTGATTCGTATGGTTTCCATTTTAGATGAAGTGGTGGCAACGATTCGTGCTTCTGAAAATAAAGCAGACGCTAAAGAAAATATTAAAGTTTCATTTGGATTTACTGAAGAACAAGCCGAAGCTATTGTTACTTTACAACTTTATCGTTTGACAAATACCGACATTGTCACTTTGCAAAATGAACAAGCAGAGTTAGAACAAAAAATTCTTGAACTTAAAGCAATTATTAATGACGAACGGACACTCTTTAATTTAATGAAGCGCGAACTGCGTGAAGTGAAGAAAAAATTTGCCAGACCACGCCGTAGTGAACTTCAAGATGAAGTGCAAACCATTGAGATAGAAGCTAGTGAATTGATTGTCGCTGAAGATACTGTCGTTTCAGTAACTCGTTCAGGTTATATCAAACGAACATCACCTCGGTCATTTGCTTCATCAGCACTTGAAGAAATCGGGAAACGTGATGATGACGAGTTGCTTTACTATGCTAATGCTAAAACAACACAGCATCTCTTGATTTTCACAAATCTTGGTAATATGATTTACCGTCCAATTCATGAACTTTCTGACATTCGCTGGAAGGATATTGGAGAACATTTGTCACAAAGTCTTTCTAATTTTTCATCTGATGAAAAAGTAATTTATGTTCAAATTGTTGATGCATTTGCAGGTGAAAATCTAGTCGTGGTTACACGAAATGGACAAATTAAACAAATTGAACGTGAAAGTTTTTCACCATGGCGAACTTACCGCTCGAAATCAACTCCTTATGCTAAACTTAAAGGAAATGATGATGAAGTTGTGCTCATTAGTCCTGTTCAATTTACTGACCTCATGCTTATTTCTGAAAATGGCTATGCCCTCCGCTTTAATCTGGATGATGTCCCAGTCTTGGGTGCTAGAGCAGCAGGTGTGAAGGCAATGAATCTTAAAAATGATGATAAGATAAAAGCAGCTTTCTTTGTCAACTCAAATAGTTGGTATCTGTTGACTCAACGGGCATTTATCAAACGAGTTAAAACAGAGGATATTCCAGCCACATCACGAGCAAATCGAGGTCTTCAAGTTTTAAGAACATTGAAGACAAATAACCATAAAGTCTTTGCGGCTGGTTTAATCAATTCAACTGCTGATTTATCAGCATTGACCGAAGAATTAGATTTGTTCAGTCAAGCTAAAGCACCAGCGACAAAAGAAACTGATGAACAAGTATTAGAAGTTATCAGTGAGACTGGCAAGAAATATGATATTAATTTGTGCGATTTATCATTATCAGATCGAACAAGCAATGGACATCCAATTGCTGATGACCTTGAAAAAATTGCAAGCGTAAAAATACGATAAAAAAATCAGCTTTTGCTGATTTTTTTTATTGTCTTCGACCAATAATATAACGAAAGAGGGCGGCATATAGTAGCCAAAGAATGATACAGGCGCCAATAATCCAGACCCAAGCATCTTTTTGATGAGTGAGCGGAAGCGGAACATTCATTCCAAAAAAACCAGTAATGACGGCCAAACCAGCTAAAAGAACTGATACAATAGTTAAGGTCGTCATATTATCATTTAGATTATTATTAAGGACATTATTATAAGTTCCGGCCAACTGTTCAAGAATTTGTGCATTGAGCTGAGTCATACTTGCAAGCTGTTGGGCTTCGATTATCGCATCTTCAAGCTGTTCTTTTTCAGTTTCATTGAACTGTCTGTAAATACTTTTAGTTTTAAGCTGCTCAAGTAGTAAAGTATTTTGATTGGCACTAGACACAATGTAGAGCATTCCTGTTTCGATATCAGAAAGCGCGAGCAAATTTTTCTTGGTTGTTTTTTCACGCAATTTTTGATTAATTTCTTCTTTAGACTTATCAATTTTTTCCAAATAAGGAAAGAAAGCCTCGGAAATTAAAAATAAACTGATAAAAAGAAGTTGATAGACCGTTTGTGGCCTATTTTGTAAACAATAACTTTTTATTTGATTAATTAAGTATTCATTTTCTGGATGATAGAGTGTAATTAATCGATTTTTTTGAGCTACAAAGGTAACGGGAACTGTCTTGTAATGAGCTTCTGACTTGAGTAAATCTAAACTATTAAAAATAAGCACAAAGTCTTGACTGTCAGGAATAAATTCTGTATGGGGACGTTCGTTTTTATCTTCGGCATATTGAAGTGTTTCTAGGTCAATGCCATAAGTAGCAAGCTCAGAAGTATTTCTAAGGTCCTCAACATTAAAAGAAAGCCAAGTGAGCTGATCATTTATTTTTATTTCTTGCATGATATTATCCTATTGTTCTAATAGAGCCATTTTAGCAAAATTGTAATTTTTGAGCAAATATATAAATATAATATTGTTTGATAAATAAAAATATCATTAGACTTTTGATAGGACCTTCAAAATAATTATTTTATAGAATACGTTTTTATATCTTGACAATCTTTAAAATTAAATGCTATACTTTAGCTACAATTTAATAAATCTTCAGGGCAGGGTGAAATTCCCTACCGGCGGTATAGCCCGCGAGCTGCTAGCAGCATGATTCGGTGAAACTCCGAGGCCGACAGTATAGTCTGGATGAAAGAAGATAAAAACCCATAATACTCATGATAGTATTATGTCTATTTAGCCTTAAACTCTGGAGTGAATCTATCTAATTCACTCCATTTTTGGTTTTTTTGAGCTGTTTTTTTGCTTGAATAAAATAGAAAATTATCCTAAGCCCTTGAAATATTATTTTGGGGCTTATTTTTTTTAGAAAGGATAAATGGATGGAAAATGATGAGCATTTTATGAATTTAGCAATCCTACTGGCTCGAAAAGGAGGGGGAAACGTTAATCCAAATCCTCAAGTAGGAGCGATTATTGTCAATGATGGTCGAATTATTGGTCAAGGTTATCATGAGAAATATGGAGAAGCACATGCGGAAATCAATGCATTTAAATCTTGTATAGAATCACCGGAGGGGTCAACCATTTATGTGACCTTAGAACCTTGTGCCCACCAAGGCAAGCAACCGCCTTGTTTTGAAGCAATCATCAAAAATAAAGTGAAGCGTGTAGTCATTGGGAGTCTAGACCCAAATCCTTTAGTAGCTGGTAAGGGAATTGAAGCAATGAAAAAAGCTGGAATTGATGTTTCATTAAAAGTTCTAGAAAAAGAGTGCAAAGACTTAAATAAGATTTTTTTTCATTACGTCACTCAAAGAACCCCCTACGTCATGATGAAGTATGCGATGACTCTTGATGGAAAAATTGCGACTTATAAAGGTCAATCCAAATGGATTACAGGTGAAAAAGCAAGACAAAAGGTACATGAAGACCGTTCACGTTTCATGGCAATCATGATTGGTGTTGAAACACTTCTGAAAGATGACCCACAATTAACTGCCAGAATAAAAAATGGGATAAATCCAATTAGAATTATTTGTGATACTCAACTTCGAACCCCTCTTACGTCTAAGATTGTTTCTACTGCATTTGAAATTCCAACAATCATTGCTACCTCAAATGAAAACATTCAAAAACATCAAGCTTTTATTGAAGCCGGTTGCGAGATTTTACTAGTTTCTTCCATATCTAAACATTTGGATTTGAAAGATTTAATCACTAAGTTAGGAGAAAGAGAAATTGATAGTCTTATTTTAGAAGGGGGAGCAAGACTCAACGCCTCAGCATTAAAAGCAGGAATTGTTCAAAAAGTTCAAGCCTATATTGCCCCTAAAATATTTGGTGGGAAAGAAGCTCCAAGTTCTGTTGAAGGTCTAGGAGTAGAGCATCCCGATCAAGCCTATTTACTAGACCGACCTCAAGTGGCCTATTTAGGAGAAGATATATTATTAGAAAGTGAGCTCATTTAATGTTTACAGGAATTATTGAGGAAATAGGAGAGGTAACTCAAATTCAAAAGAGAGATAAGTCGTCTAAATTAATCATTCGAGCTTCCAGCATCTTAGAAGATTTAAAACTTGGGGATTCTATCTCAACAAATGGTCTCTGTTTGACTGTTTCCGCATTTAATCATAAAGAATTTACAGCAGATGTTATGCCAGAGAGTTTCAAGCGTTCAAATTTAGGGGAATTAACAGTAGGAAGTAAAGTTAATTTAGAGCGAGCAGTGGCTCTAAATGGTCGATTTGGCGGACATATTGTTTCAGGGCATATTGATGGTACAGGAAAGATTTTATCAATCAAGAAGGAAGAAAATGCGGTTTGGTTTGAATTTCAAACAACTGTAGACTTAATGAAATATGTTGTTGAAAAAGGCTCTATTACGATTGATGGCATCAGTCTTACGGTGGCTCATGTGACTTCAAAATCTTTTAGTGTGTCAATAATTCCTCATACTATCAAAGAGACCATATTGTCTGCAAAGAAGGTTGGAGATAAAGTTAATTTGGAGAACGATATATTGGGTAAATATATCGAAAAATTACTTACTGGGAAAGATTCTTTTACAGGGCCTTCCTTGCTGACAAAGGATAAAATAATTGATTATGGATTTTAAGAGGAGATAAAATGTTTCAATATAATACAGTTGAAGAAGCCTTAACAGCCCTTAAAGCAGGTGAAATAATTATTGTCACTGATGATGAGAATAGAGAAAATGAAGGAGATCTGATTTGTGCAGCCGAAATGATTAGTCCAGAAAAGATAAATTTCATGGCCAGTCAGGCAAAGGGATTAATTTGTAGTCCGATGAGTGAAAAATATGCTAAGAGTCTGCATTTGTCAGCAATGACGGAGAGAAATACAGACAACCACGGGACAGCTTTTACTGTTTCTGTCGATCATGTAGAGACAAGTACAGGGGTATCAGCCTTTGACCGTTCGCTGACTATTAGAAAACTTGCTGATGAAGAAAGTTCAGTCGAAGATTTTCGAAGACCTGGTCATGTCTTTCCTCTGATTGCAAGGAAAAATGGAGTCTTAGAACGCAATGGACACACAGAAGCAACAGTTGATTTGTTACGACTTGCTGGTCTAAAGGAAGTGGGAGTTTGTGTTGAAATAATGGCCGAAGATGGTAGCATGATGCGCACAGAAGAACTTCAAGAAAAAGCAAAAGAATGGGACTTGAATTTTATCACAATCAAGGCCATACAAAAATATCGAAAACAAAATGAACAACTGGTTGAGCAAGTTACCAGAGCGAAACTTCCAACAAAATATGGTTATTTTGAAATCTTTGGATTTGTCAATAAAATAAATGGTGAGCATCATGTCGCCCTAGTTAAGGGGGACATTGGAGAGGGAGAAGCAGTGCTTTGCCGAGTTCATTCGGAATGTTTGACTGGAGATGCTTTTGGCTCAATGAAATGTGATTGTGGTGAACAATTAGAACAAGCTCTAACACAGATAAATGTCGAGGGACGAGGGATTTTATTATATCTTCGGCAAGAAGGGCGAGGAATCGGTTTAATCAACAAACTTCGTGCATATTCACTTCAAGATGAGGGGCTTGATACAATTGAAGCAAATTTAGCCCTAGGTTTTGAAGAAGATGCGCGTGAATACTCCATAGGTGCTCAAATTTTGAAAACACTTGGTGTGAAGTCTTTAAGATTAATGACTAATAACCCACAAAAAATCAATGATTTTTCAAAATATGGACTACCAGTTAAAGAAAGAGTTCCAATTCAAATTAAAGAAAATGAATTTGATCAGGATTATTTAAAAGTAAAGCAAACTAAAATGGGACATTTGTTCGATTAAAATAAAAAGAAAGCATGGATAGAAAAATGACAGTATTTGAGGGAAATTTAACAACAGGAAATGCCAAATATGGAATTGTAGTTGCACGTTTTAACGAATTCATCAACGCAAAACTCTTAGCAGGGGCCTTAGATGCTCTCAAAAGACATGGTGTTCAAGAAGAACAAATTGATATTGCTTGGGTGCCAGGAGCATTTGAAATTCCGCTTATTGCGCAAAAAATGGCGAGTTCAGATAAATATGATGCCATTATCTGCTTAGGTACGGTGATTCGAGGTTCTACTTCACATTATGATTTTGTTTGTAGCGAGGTTTCTAAAGGGATTGCCCATGTTTCACTGAATTCAAATATCCCTGTTATGTTTGGAGTACTGACGACAGAGAATATTGAACAAGCGATTGAACGTTCAGGAACAAAAGCAGGAAATAAAGGATTTGAGGTAGCAGTTGGTGCGATTGAGATGGTTGATTTGATGGCTAAAATGTCTTAAGTTGTTTAAAATTTGAAATCAGACAAAATTCAAGAGTTCTGCAAAGAAAATCAATTAATAAAAAATAAAAGGAAAGCTCCATATTGGCTCTCCTTTTATTTTTTATTAATACTTATTATTTTTTCTAACCATTCAACATAGTTTTTGAGATAAAAATCTGGACCAATTATTTTTAAAGTTGTGCCAAAATTAGCTAAATATTGATAACCAAACTCATGATCTGGTAGAACAAGTGTGGTTTGATAATGGTTTTTATCAACTTCTAGCAATTCACCTGTTTCAACTCCTTCAATTAATTTATCACGAGATTTTTTATGCACGATGACCTCTATTTTGCTTAAAGAAAAATTAAGATTTGGATTTGTATTATCAGCGGACTTAAAAGATTTTTGTTCAAACTCTTTTTCTAACAATGATATTGAAGTTATTCGAGAAAGTTTAAAGGTTCGAAAATCCCCCTTATCTAAACTATAGGAATAAAGATACCAACTAGTATTTTTATAATAAAGTTGATAGGGCTCTACTTTTCGCTCAGTTTGTTGACCATTCTGGTCAATATAGCTGATTTCTATTGTCTTAGAATGCTGAATGGCAAAAAATATTAACTTTTTTGCAGCGGAGAGAGCTTCATGAATCTCTTCAAAATCATCAGAGTCTTAAGATTATTCATTTTATTTGGTAGTAAACTTTTCAGTTTGTCGATGGTTAAAGCTGTTTCTTTATCAGCCGTAAACTCAGAAAGTCCAGAAAGTGCAATCAAGATATTTTGAATATCAAATTCGGTAAGAAGTCGTTTGTTGAATTTGTAACTATCCATAATTCCAAAACCCCCTTTGGGACCTCGAGTTGTATAGATTGGGATGTGAGCTAAAATCAGACTATCCATATCCCGCAATATTGTTCTTTTACTTACGCCAAATCGTTGAGCAAGTGAATTCGCAGAAATCGTATCATTTTCTAATAACAACATAATAATATTGATTAATCGTTCTATTTTCATTTTTTTCCTAAAAATATTTATTGATGACATACAGTTGTCGTCTATAATAGATTATACTAGTTTTGTAAAATAAAAATAGATTTAAAGGAGGAGTGCAGCATGGAATATGGCTATAATGAACATTCAAAAGTATTTTTTGATTTAGTGATGGAAGGATTGAAGGGTGAAGTTAATGGAAGTAGCTTTTGGGAGGCAATAGATGATAAGGCAATTTTTCATTTTAATTTTTCTTTCGCAGATTTCCCAAAGTCAATGAATAAAAAAGATTATCTGTCTTGGTTTGAAGATTATAGTGTTCCCTTAACCTCTGGGGAACTTCTAGGGGTGTACAAGGATAAAAGCAAAGAAAGAGAGGTCATAACATTAGAATATAAAGTTTTAGTCAATAATGGCGCACAGACTGAAAGTTTTTGCTCAATCATATTTATTGAAAATAAAAAAATAGTTGAATGGCATGATTATATGAATATAAGGGAGTAAATTATCAGATTATGTTATTGAGGAGTTAAGGGAAAGTCTTTCAAAAAAGTTTTAAAAATGATGACAATAAACAGCTAGAGAGACTAATTTAATTAACGACTTGAACTTATAGTGCTAGAAGATAAAGCATTATAAGTTTTTTTTAGTGCTAAAGGATTCATTGACTGACAGAAAGTATTTTTAAAGGAATTGTCTGATTTTTGGGGGCTTTCTATTTCTGAAAAGGGCTAAAAGTCTATTTTATGATACTTATTGACCCTCGTTGACGCGGTGTGGTATAATTAAAATATGAAAAAATTACTGTCACTTGTAATTATCGTTGTTGGAATTATTGCTGACCAAGTTTTCAAAAATTGGGTTGTTGCTAATATTCAACTTGGAGATACAAAAAAAATTTGGCCAGATGTATTGAGCCTGACTTATATTAAAAATGATGGGGCTGCTTGGTCATCATTTTCTGGTCAACAATGGTTTTTCCTTGTTTTGACACCTATTGTACTCATTGTTGCACTATGGTTTTTGTGGAAAAAAATGGGACAAAATTGGTATTTTGCTGGCTTAACTTTGATTATTGCGGGAGCTTTAGGGAATTTTATTGACCGCGTTCGTCAAGGTTTTGTTGTCGATATGTTTCAAACAGAATTTATGGATTTTCCAATCTTTAATATCGCAGATATCTTACTATCTGTCGGTTTTGTTGTTCTATTTATTGCAATTTTGACGGACAAAGAAACAAAATAAGCTTTTTAAAAAACGAGTGACAGTAAGTAGCATTAAAACCTCTATGAAAAAGGAAAAATCGATTGCCTATAATAAAAATTACTGAAGAAAATAAAGATTTGCGTCTTGATAAAGCACTTGCAAATCAAACAGAGTACTCTCGAAGTTTACTGACAGAGCTTATAAAAAATGACAAAGTTTTTGTCAATAATGAAGCAAAAAAAGCAAAATATAAAGTGAAAACGGGAGATAGAATCGAATTTGAGATTCCGCAAGCCGAGGTCCTTGATGTTGTGGCTGAAGATTTACCCTTGGAAATTATTTATGAAGATTCAGATGTTGCAGTCGTCAATAAGCCACAAGGAATGGTCGTTCATCCTGCGGCAGGACATGCTTCTGGAACCTTAGTGAATGCAATTATGTATCATATAAAAGATCTTTCAAGTATCAATGGAGTCATTCGCCCGGGAATTGTACATCGGATTGATAAAGATACTAGTGGTCTTTTGATGATTGCTAAAAATGATAAAGCACATGAAAGTTTAGCTGCTCAATTAAAAGACAAGACTAGTAAACGTCGCTATTTAGCAATTGTCCATGGAGAGCTTGCCAATGATAAAGGGACGATTGAAGCCCCAATCGGTCGTAATCTTAAAGACAGAAAAAAACAAGCGGTTGTATCTGGTGGGAAACCTGCTGTGACTCATTTCGAGGTTTTAGAACGTTTTGTTGGTTATACTTTAATTGCTCTACGCTTGGAAACTGGACGAACACATCAAATTCGAGTTCATATGCATTATATTGGTCATCCTGTTGCAGGTGACCCGCTCTATGGCCCGAATAAAACTCTAACACCCAATAAGGGTCAGTTTCTTCACGCAGAAACGCTAGGATTTGAACATCCAACAAGTGGAGAGCTTATGGAGTTTCAAGTTGATGCTCCTGACCTCTTCAAGGAACAATTAGAAAAACTCAGAGAACAAGGTTAAACTTGTTCTTTTTGTATTTTTCATTTAAAATTCATGCTAGTTTTATGATAAAATTTCTTTGTTTTGTCAGCAAATAAGTCAAGATTTAAAAGGCTTATATAGTATAATAAGAGTAGTAAGTGAGGGATTTTAATTTAGGGGAAATTAAGGAGGGGTTATGAATTTTTTTAGTCAGATATTGCATAATCAAATTCTACTGACAGCAATTGTGAGTTGGGCATTAGCACAACTCATTAAAATAGGGATTGAGCTCATCCGAACTCATCGAATCAATTGGCAATTAATTTTTGCGACCGGAGGAATGCCTAGTTCTCACAGTTCATTAGTGGTAGCTTTGGCAACCGCAACGGGATTAAGACAAGGTTTTGATTCTCCTCTTTTTGCGATTGCAACTGTGTTAGCTTTTGTTGTTTTATATGATGCCCAAGGAATTAGACGGCAGGCAGGGAATCAAGCAAGAATTATCAATCGTATGTTGCAAAATGTTGAAAATGCTGGAATTAAAGTGGACAAGAATCTAAAGGAATTATTAGGACACACACCAATTCAAGTCGTTGGTGGAACTATTTTGGGGATAATTGTTGCACTAATAATGAATTAAAAAGAAAGACACAATCATAAAAATAAAACTTAAAATTTGTTTTTATTGTACTTTTTAGATTCAAAGTTAAAAATGAGAATTTATCATTTGAAAATTAAGGTTATTATAAGAAACAAAGGCCAAGCTATGGTAAAATAGTAATATGAATAATATAGTATTTATTAAGTATAAAAAAAGATTCTGTCTTACTTTAATGATAGGGCTCTTTATTTTAATTAATGGGATTGCTGTCTCAATTACGAAGTCGTGGAATAGTGATCATATTATTGCACTTGTGTTAGGAAATCTTCTTTTAGTAGCAGCTTATTTTTATTTTATTGGGATTTTTAGATTATCAAAAAAACTTTTTGCTCCAAAAAATGAAATGGAAATCACTGACGAGTCTGTCAGTAAAATAGAAAGTAAATCTTTTTTGCTGACAGATTTGTCAGTAAAAAAATATTATCAAATAAGTTTTTGGGCAGTAGCGCTCGTGACCTTTATTTTGCCCTTTCTTTTTATGATTCATGTTCCTGATAGCAAGCATGCATGGGATTACTTTGTCATTTTTAATTCTACAACAGAGTTGCATGGTCAGTCTTTTGGGCTTCTCCCAGAAACAGCCTCACGTTTAGGTTACTTCCTGAGATATCCTAATAATCAATTTTTAGGAATCTTATTTAATCAGATTTTTTCTCCTTTTGCTGAGGATGTTCAGTTGAAAATGTGGGTTGTTACAGCCGTTTCTGCTTTGCTGACAAGTCTTGGTGTTCTAGCTGGAACCTTGAGTGTTAAAGCTTTAAGTGGGAAAAGACATGCCATTTTATATAATGTTTGTGCACTTGGTTTCTTACCTTTTTATGTATATGGCGCGCAACTTTATAGTGATACGATTACTTTGCCTTTTGTATCTTTCGGATTATTATTTTTCATTTATGCAATTAAATCAGACAAGTTAAATCGACAAATTCTCTGGTATTTCTTGGCTACTTTACTGACAGTTTTAGGTTATGAATTTAAACCGACAGTCTTAATTGTACTTATTGCTGCATTGGTTTTATTAGGCCTTAATAAAAAGTGGAAGCAACTTTTACTTTTAATCCCTATGTTTGCACTCTTATTTGTTGGGGGACATTTCATGGTCAAAGCAACAATTGCGACAGAGCCTGCTTTTTCACAGGAAGCAAATGAACGTCATAATCTCCCGATGATGCATTGGATTGCCATGTCTTGGGCGCCTAGCAATAAAACAGGGGGATTTAATAAAAAGATTCGTCAGTATTCTGAATCTTTCCCCACTTATGAGGCAAAAAAAGAGGCAGATAAACAACTTTTCATTGATAATATTAAGAAAATGGGACCTGCTGGTATTGTTAGACAAATAGGACGGAAATTGTCCTATACTTGGCTATATGGCGACTTGAATAGTGCTTTCTATACTAATCATCATGAAAATAAATTCATTAATTGTTACTTTGATTATCTCTCAGGGACTTCATTTTCTTTAGATGGACCGGGGAATATTACAGGTTGGTTTATGCTTAAAGCAGTTCAAACGCTGTATTGGATTGGCTTAGTTGTATTGCTTTGGCGACAAATTTGGCGGATTTTAAGTCGTAAGAAGAACTGGTCAAACCCTTGGTTTGTTCCAGCTTTAGCCTTTGTTGGATTGAGTTTTTTCCTTATTCTTTGGGAAACAAATTCACGTTATCTTTATCAATTTGCACCAGTAATGATTGCCTTAGCAAGTCTAGGTTTAATTGATAATCAATTTAAAAAGAAAAAAAGAGTTAAGGAGTGAATATGACTAAGATTCTTTATATGGTCGTGCCATGTTACAACGAAGAACTGGTACTTGATGAAACTTCCGAACGTCTCAAGGCCAAATACGAACAATTAATTTCGAATGATATCATTAGTCCAAAAAGTAGAATCGTTTATGTTAATGACGGATCAAAAGATAAAACTTGGGAAAAAATAAAAGAAAAACATGCAGAAAATTCAATGTTTAGCGGAATTAATCTTACAAGAAACCGCGGACATCAGAATGCTTTGCTTGCTGGCCTATTGACGGTTAGAAATCTCGCAGATTGTGTTATCTCAATGGACGCTGATTTACAAGATGATATTAATGCCATCGATGAAATGCTCGAAAAATTTGAAAATGACGGCTGTGATGTTGTTTATGGAGTACGAGATAATCGTGAAACGGATACTATTTTCAAAAGAAGAACAGCAGGAGCTTTTTATAAATTGATGCAAGGATTGGGGAGCCAAAGTGTTCCTAACCATGCGGATTTTCGTTTAATGAGTCGTCGTGCTTTAGAAGGTTTAGCACAATTTCCTGAGCAAAATCTTTTTTTGCGAGGCATGGTTCCTTTAGTTGGCTACAAATCTGAGATTGTATACTATAAACGCGGCGAGCGTTTTGCCGGAGAAAGCAAATATCCTTTGAAGAAAATGATTAGTTTTGCTATCGACGGAATTACTTCTACCTCGGCAGCACCTATGCGTCTAATTTTTTGGATTGGCTTAATTTGGTTTATTTTGGCCATTGTAGGAGCAATTTATATCATTGCCCGTCATTTTGTCAATGGTTCTGATGTTGCTGGTTGGGCCTCAATCATGCTAGTTGTTGTTGGTTTTGGTGGAGCGAATTTGTTGGCCTTGGGTGTAATTGGTGAATATATCGGGAAAATTTTCCTTGAAGTTAAACAACGTCCGCGTTATTTAATTGAAGACTTCATTAACGAAGATTAATTTAAAAAATGATAAAATATCATTAATTATTCAGAAAAACGGTATGTTTTTTTTGTTTTAGGCTTGATATAATAAACTGGTAGTTAAAACTTAAATAAAGAAAGCTGTTAAAGAGAAAGGGGAGGAAATGACTTATCATGTATTAATTGTTGAAGATGAACCTAGTATTTCTGATTATGTTAAAAAAGAATTAGTCTTTGAAGATTATCAAGTATCAACAGCTTTTGATGGTCTTGCTGCCTTAGAGGTGTTTGAGCAAGCAAAACCAGCGGTAGATGTCGTCTTGCTTGATTGGATGATTCCCAAATTAGATGGTTTGACCGTCTTACGACGCATGAAGAAAATTCAGCCCAATACACCGATTATATTTCTAACGGCGCGTGATTATATTGGTGATAAAGTTGCTGGTTTAGATGCTGGGGCGGACGATTATATCACTAAACCCTTTGAAATTGAAGAACTTTTAGCTCGTCTGAGACTTATCTTTAGAAAGTGGTCAACTTCTCGCTCAAAAGTATATGAACTTGATTATCTAAAGGTAGATTTAACGGCTCATACAACGGAAGTAGCGGGAAAAACAGTGAATTTGACTCAAAGAGAATTTGCTTTGTTAAGTTATTTTTTAGAACATCGTGGTATAGTGGTTAGTCGAGCAGATATTTTGGATGATGTTTGGGGAATGGATTTTGATGGTCAGGAAAATACAGTAGATGCCTATGTGCGTTATCTGCGTGCTAAAATTGATCTTCCAAATCATAAATCTCTGATTGAAACAGTTCGTGGAGTAGGCTATCGCTTGAATGGCGAAGGTTGAAAAATGAAAAGAGGTAGACCATGGAAAAAGTAAAAAACAAAGAAGAATTATTGGATGTCAGCTTTAACGCCATGCTTCTTGGGAAAAGTATTTTTGCATTCGTTGAATTTTTATCTGGTTTACTTTTGATTTTTATTCCACTTGATTTGATAAAATCAACAATTCAACATTTAGCGGCATCGATTGCTTTTGCTCCACTTTCAAGCATGATTACAAATGCAGGAGAGAGATTGACAAGTGATGCGACTCTATTTGCTGTTATTTATCTACTCCTACATGGTGCCTTAAAATTGGTGACGCTCGCTTTGCTCTGGCGCAAGATTTTATGGTCATACCCTTTATCAATCGTGCTTTTGGTTGGTTTTATCACTTATCAAATGTTCGAATTTTTCAATCATGGGGCGATTTCAATGCTTGTCCTGTGTGTGGTTGATTTGGTGATGATTGCCTTGACTTTATTAGAATATCGAAAATTGAAGGTACAACTTTCAAAGGGGCAATCATATTCATCTCTGAAAAATATTAAAATAAACTAACGAATGAAAAAAACAGAATCTAAAACAAGTGCCAATATCATCACAGAAACTTTTGTCCGTATATTTTTGATTTTTACACTCCTTGTTACGATAATTGTCTCAGGAATTGTTGCTTTTACAAGTTTACAAATTCGAGAGAGTGAGGGGACGTCTCTGATTTCTTCGGTACAAGAAGCGGCAGAAAATGGTAACGTAAACTGGGATGAATTTAAACTGGATAGTGAAAAAGATGAAAAATCTACTTTTGTTAGACTAACAAGGGCTTCTGGAGATATTGATGAAAGTCATGGCACATCACATTTTTTAAAGTCACGGCTTTCTTGGGGCAATTTTAGTCTGTCAAAAGATGTTATCTTTTGGTATAGCTCAGAAACGGCCAAAAATGGGAATAAAGTAGAATTATGGTTAAACATAAATATTGTTGTAAAATCAATGATAAGGGCGATATTAGTCATTGTCGCTGTCATGATTATTCTCTTTTTTATCGCTCTAATTTTAATTCGAAAGGCCGCAAATACAATTAGCCAGCCTTTGACTGATATGATGTTAGCGACTGATGAAAAAGAAGTTAAACAATTACCAGTCAGTAAAAATCCAATTGAGGTTCGTCAGCTAAGTCAAAGTTTTAATCGCTTATTAAACAGATTAAATCAAAAAATTGAGAATGAGCAGCAGTTTGTTTCGGATGCTTCACATGAACTGAGGACGCCCGTTGCTGCAATTCGTGGACATGTCACTTTATTAAAAAGAAGATGGCATGAGCATCCCGAAATTATTGATGACTCGCTTTCTTATATTGATGAAGAGTCCCTGAGAATGAAAGGGCTCATTGAAAATTTACTGACAATTTCTCGGGGAAATCATTTGGAAGTAAATAAAGAAAAATTTAACTTGACTGAATTTACTGACAAAGTGGTCAGTGAAATTCAACCTGCTTTGAGCCAAAAAATTACATTTAATGGAAAAAGCGAGATTTTTGTCAGGGCTGATAAAATGTCACTTTATAAAATCATCATTGTTTTTATTGAAAATGCTGGAAAATATTCACCCCAAGATTCAGAAATTAAAGTAAAAATTAGTTCTGAAAATCATCAAGTAGAGCTGCAAGTTGCTGATGAAGGAGTGGGTATCCCAGAAGAAGAAAAAATTAATATTTTTGAACGATTTTATCGCATTGATAAATCCCGTTCAAGTGAAATTCCTGGCACAGGTCTTGGGCTTGCGATTGCTAAACAATATGCGCAATTAAACCATGCTGAAGTCTTTGTCACAAACAATACTCCGAAAGGATCAATTTTTCATCTCCTTATGGAGTCTATAGAAAACTAAACTTATATTATGAATAAAAAAAATTACTATATTTTGGGTACTTTGACGACCCTCGCCTTTTTAATTTTAACTGTACTTGTGAAAATATATTACACACACGCTCCTCTCCCGTTTGATTCTCCGATTCAAAACTGGGCTTTTCACTTACAAAGTTCTTCGGGACTCACATTCTTTTTTTCTCACATGACAAATATTTTTGGGGATAAGGGTGGTATAATTGTAGCCGTCTTACTTGCTTTGGTTCTCTATTTGATATTTAAAGAAAAGAAAGCAACGATTTGGTTTGCTACAATGGTCATATCAAGTTTGCTTATCAACACAGCGATTAAGATGATTATTGGGCGTGACCGTCCAGAAATTCATCGTCTAGCTGCTTTTGCGAATGAAGCTGGAAAAAGTTTTCCGAGTGGTCACTCTATATTTGCAACAATTATTTTTGGAAGTATTTTCTTTATTTGTCTTAGAAAATTAAAAAATAAATCTTCTAAGATTGCCTTAGGAATCCTCTGCTTGATATTGATTGCAACAGTCATGTTTTCAAGAATTTTTGTAGGGGTCCATTATCCGAGTGATACAATTGGTGGTTTCCTAGAAGGAATGAGTCTATTGTTGTTCACTTATCCGACATTTATTAAATACCAAGAAGCAGCTAAAAAAGCCAATTAATTATTAATTGGCTTTTATTATTGTTGCAATTCAGATTATACCAATTTTCGTTTTTTAGATAAAATTAGATTATTTTTCCTTGACATGAACCAAAAAGTGTATTATAATGCTATTTATAAATAAAAAATTAGAAAATAATTAACTATACCAATTTAATTGGTGAGTTAAGTGGAGCTTTATTATGTGTGGGATTGTTGGTGTTGTAGGTAGCAAAAATGCAACTGATATTTTGATGCAAGGACTTGAAAAACTCGAATATCGTGGATACGATTCAGCAGGAATTTTTGTAAATGGTCAAAAAACGGCTGCAAAATTAGTTAAATCAGTTGGACGTATTGCAGATTTAAGAGCTAAGCTTGGGATTGATGTTTCGGGGACAAGTGGGATTGGACATACCCGTTGGGCAACTCATGGAAAACCAACAGAAGACAACGCTCATCCTCATACTTCAAGTTCTGGTCGTTTCGTTTTGGTTCATAATGGGGTCATTGAAAACTTTGTAGAACTTAAAAATGAATTTTTGATGAATGACAGCTTTAAAGGACAAACTGATACTGAAATTGCTGTTCACTTAATTGCTAAGTTTGCAGAAGAAGAAAATTTGACAACTCTTGAAGCGTTCAAAAAAGCTTTGAAATTAATTCAAGGATCATATGCTTTCGCGCTCATGGACAGAGAAGATGCAGATTTAATCTATGTAGCAAAAAATAAATCTCCACTCCTCATTGGACTTGGCGATGGTTATAATATGGTTTGTTCAGACGCAATGGCAATGATTCGTGAAACATCAGAATTTATGGAAATTCATGATAAAGAGCTCGTTGTTTTGACAAAAGATAAGGTTGAAGTGATGGACTATGAAGGTCAAATAATTTCACGCGATTCTTATACTGCTGAACTTGATTTGTCAGATATTGGAAAAGGAACTTATCCATTCTATATGCTTAAAGAGATTGATGAACAACCAGCTGTCATGCGTAAACTGATTGCGACTTATACCAATGAAGATGGCACGATGAAAGTTGATCAAGACATTATCAAAGGCATTCAAGAAGCAGACCGTATCTATATTATTGCTGCTGGTACCTCTTATCATGCTGGTTTTGGTGCGAAGATGATGCTTGAAGCACTTACGGATACTCCTGTTGAACTTGGTCTTGCATCAGAGTGGGGCTATGATATGCCATTATTGAGCAAAAAACCATTCTTTATCTTCCTTTCACAATCTGGGGAAACAGCAGATAGTCGCCAAGTTTTAGTAAAAGTAAATGAATTAGGACTTCCTAGCTTAACAGTTACAAATGTTCCGGGCTCTACCTTGTCTCGCGAAGCGACTTACACAATGTTAATTGGAGCTGGTCCTGAAATTGCGGTAGCTTCAACAAAAGCTTACACTGGTCAGATTGCAACTTTGGCTTTTCTTGCCAAGGCAGTTGGGGAAGCAGAGGGTCAAGCAAAAGCTAAAGACTTTGATTTGGTTAAAGAACTCTCTTTAGTGGCTCAATCTATTGAGTCTACTTTATCTGAAAAAGATGAGATTGCGGCTATTGTATCAGAACTATTGCCAACAACGCGTAGCGCCTTTTATATCGGTCGTAAACAAGACTATTATGTTGCAATGGAAGCTTCGCTTAAATTAAAAGAAATTTCTTATATCCAATGTGAAGGATTTGCAGCTGGAGAATTAAAGCATGGAACGATTTCATTGATTGAAAAAGGGACTCCAGTTCTTGCTTTGATTTCTAATAATGAAGAAGTAGCAGCCCATACTCGTGGTAATGTGATGGAAACTGTGGCGCGTGGTGCCTCAGCAATTACAATCGTTGAAGAAGGAGTGGCACGTGAAGATGATACAATTGTAATCAATCAAGTTCACCCTTATTTGTCAGCAATTTCAATGGTTATCCCAACACAATTGATTGCTTACTATGCCTCAATGCAACGTGGTCTTGATGTTGATAAACCTCGTAATTTGGCTAAAGCAGTAACAGTAGAATAAAAATTTACTGACAGAAAGGTCAGTAATAAAATATAAAAAAGTTCTGATTCTGTCAGAACTTTTTTATATTTTTTAATTTGTCAGTGACAAACGATTTATTTTTTCGTATAAGTAAGTATGTACGAATTAAAAGAGAAATCTTATCCAATGCAACCAAGAGAGCGTTTAGAACTTTTAGGTGAAGAGTATTTGTCTGATGTTGAGTTACTTGCAATATTATTGCGGACGGGTCGAAAAAAATACTCATCATTGAATTTAGCTTTAGAACTTTTGCAACATTTTGGGACATTGGATAATTTTCGCAAAGCATCTATAAGTGAACTCAAGGAGATTTCGGGTATTGGGCAAACAAAAGCTATTGAATTGCGAGCAATGATTGAACTTGGAAAAAGAATACAAACGACAACCAGAAAACGTTATGGTCAAGTTTTAAGTTCAAAAGAATATGGCATGAGTCTTGCTTTTGAAATGCAAAATTTTGAGCAAGAACATCTTACCGCGACTTATTTAGATGGACAAAATCAGATTATTGAGAAGAAAACTATTTTTATCGGAGCAGTTAATCATGCAACTGCTAGTCCTCGAGAGATCCTTTATCATGCAGTAAAAAATCTCTCGGTTGGTTTATTAGTCGCACATAATCACCCCTCGGGCAATTTACAACCCAGTCAAGCAGATAAAATTTTTACAAAAAAAATAAAAAATGCTTGTGATAATATAGGAATTAATTTTATTGATCATATTATTGTGGGAGCGGGGAATTATTATAGTTTTCGGGAGAGAGATAGCAACTTATTTTAGTTGATTAGTCTTAACTTCCAAAATATAATAAATGATTAACTCGATTGAAGATATGCTGGAATTAGTACTAAATAATAAACTAAAAATTTGTGAAAAAATTAAAATGATGATGGCTTGAAAATAAAATACCTAAGCACACGAAGGCCTAGGTATCATTAATAGTTTTGATAAAATTTTGCTTGTCTTTTATTCTTCTTGAGCTCCCATGAAGAATAACAAAGTTTGCAATTCTTTAGTTAAATCAATAGATTGGACAACAACATCTGAAGGGACTTTCAAGCGAATAGGTGCAAAGTTAAGAAAGCCTTTGATTCCTGCTTTAACAAGGGTA
>Ga0208186_100010_pt1 | contig 34662 bp, 57 predicted proteins | sample Shrwel1BS1Day23_FD_187537 | JGI IMG/M metagenome (GOLD analysis project Ga0208186, IMG submission 187537) | Subsurface microbial communities from deep shales in Ohio, USA - Utica-3 well 1 S-1-Day23 (SPAdes) (version 2) ... | reverse complement strand
TATAAAGATCTTTTGTTAATTGGGATTTATTTATCATACTTAAAGTATATCATAATCAAGAAGAAATGTCAACTATAATGCATAAAAAAGCATAATAAGCATAAAAATGAGAAGCAGGAGAAAACACAATTACTAAAAAAAATAAATCACAAAAGATATTACCTCAACCAATGTATAGTGATATTATTGATGTTGACAATATTAATTTAGACGAAGGATCTTTAATCTTCGCACCGTATGACGTAGATTTTGGGGTATATCAATTAATCTACAATAATGGAATCCCCTATGCTTACAGAAATGAAACCAGAGTTCCGCTTAATCAAATGCCACCGATGGCATTAGTGACTGACTCAAATGTATCATTTGATGACTGGGAATTTTTCTCATTTGGTGGGTCCGATAGTTTATATCCTGAGTTAGACCCCTATTGTTGGCTGAGCTGCAAATATAATAAACCACACTATCCTAATCAAGTATAAAAAATAGAAAGGACAATATCAATGTCTAATTTTAAATATAATCAAAATGATAAACGTCGCATGGAAATAATCAACCCCGATTGGCTCAAAACTGATCAATTTCAAAGTTACAATGATTTAATGCCATTTGATTCGCTAACAAAAGAACAATTACAAAAACTTATTGATCAAAAATTTGCAGATCCGCATGACGCTCAGAATGATGCCCCATCAAATCAAGAATTTTTATCATTTATGACTGAACATCCTGATTTTGTAGTTGACGGTTATGCCATTAGCCCACGGCGAGAAGATTATCGCGTATCAATTACAGCAATAAAGCACAAAGATGGACGAATCGACGCATCAGACATTACCGCATTCAAAAATTTCGTAAGAAATGCTGACGAGATTGATACCATTACAGGCTATGCCTGGTTTGACTAAAAAAAACTACATCAAATGATGTAGTTTTTTTTTATCGCATGATAACTGGAGCAAAATTTGGCAATGATGGCAAGTAGCCTCTACTATTCCATTTTTTCTTAATCATCATTTTAGCTTCATATTGGGCCACTTGCTTATCAATACGAGAAACAAGTCGTCCTTCTTTGGTATGTGGCATATCGAACAATGTAGAACCACCTGTAAGCCACATATGGTGTACAATTATATCTTCTTCAATTGCCGATAATTCTGTTAATTTTTTGGCATTCATCAAGGCAATACGAGGATGAACAAACTTAACACTACGAGAAAAAGTTACATCTTTTGGTAAAAAAAAGAACAAATCATGCAACAACCCGCCTCTAGCACAAGCTTTTGCATCCAGATTATTAGCCAAAGCATTAAGATACGCAGCATAACTCACACGCAATGAGTGCTGAAGTCGTGTTGAAATATAATGATGTCGTATTTTATCTAAACGTTGAACATCTGATGTATTCAACAAATCGTCTATAATGTCCATGTAAGGCCGATTATCATACCATGGTTCTTTATCTAAATTCATCATTGAAAGTTTTATCATAGTTATTATTATATTCCTTATTAAAAAAAAATACAACCATAGGGCTGCATTTTGTTCCATAATTATTTTCCATTCATTCTAATTTACTAGTTATCAGCAATACATCATATCTTTTAAAATAGCCAAAACAGCATATAGTATGCACGAACAAGAGTTGTCGTGCCAATGAACATGAAAGCATACAAAAATAAAGGAGATTATATGTTCAATAACTTATCACAACTCAAAAAACAAATCAAAGTCGGAGATCCCGTAAAAGTAAACAATCATCTTTACGGAATTAGTGAAAATAGAATCATTGTTAAAACTCAAACCAATGGCTTTTTCTCAGGTAAAAAACTAACACAAGACGAAATTGATGAAAAACTTAAAAAAGGTTATTTCGCAACAAATTTTGCAAAAATTAATGGCGAAACATATTCTAATGTATTTTTTGAATATCCAAAAGCCAAAAATTCTCGAATAGCCAATAATAAACTTGAAGCCCTAGTCCATACGACTAAAATGTCTAACGGAGAAGAATCAACATATCCATCTCGCGGGCTCACTCCAGGTGACGTTTGGATTGAATTCCAATTCTAAATTAAAACCAGCACATTATTGTGTTGGTTTTTTTTTAACCCAAGAAAACCCCAGCACATTAGCCAGGGTTTTTCTATCGAAAAAGGTCTTATCCTTTAATGCTCATTGAGCTACTGTAATAATATTATATCATATAAACTGTATAAAATAAAGCGATTACCTGTTATAATATGTATAACTTGTCATCATTTAAATAGCATACGTACCAATCGATGTAACCGAATCAGGCAATGTAACATTCCCAGTAAATTTTGATGATAATGATGACTTATTTTCCATATTTTATTTTCCTTTGTTTTTAGTAATGATATTTCAAATCTCATATTACCCTTAAATTATAGCAAATTCACATCAAAAAGAAAAGAGCCATAGGCTCTTTATTCATGATAATCCGGATTTAATTTCCATATCTTATTGAAGATACCATGCAGGTGGCATTAGCTTTGAACCATCGAACATCTCACTCATATTAGTCACTTTTGATGTATTCCATTCACCCAAATCACCAACGGATGTTAAGTTTGACGCTAGGAACATATCTTCCATACTCGTCACCTTCGATGTATTCCATTTACTCAAATCACCAACTGATGTTAGGTTTGACTCTTCGAACATCCAGGCCATAGTGGTCACTTTCGATGTATTCCATTTACTCAAATCGCCAACTGATGCTAGCTTTGAAGTTTGGAACATATAACTCATATTCGTCACATTTGACGTATTCCATTGACTCAAATCCCCAACGGATGTTAAGTTTGACGCTTGGAACATACTATTCATATTCGTCACATTTGACGTATTCCATTGACTCAAATCGCCAACTGATGTTACGTGTGAAGATTGGAACATCCGACCCATATCCACCACATTCGATGTATCGACATTCGTATCCAAATTATTGATTTTCTTAAGGTTGTCATTGTTCGCAAACGCCATTTTCATTGAACTATCGGTATCACCTTGAACCTTATCTTGAAAGGTAAGGGTTGTCAATTTGTCTGTAGGTAATTTTGCATTTTCATTCCACATGTCATGAAAGACAATAGGTTTCGATGCATCCATCGCATAAATCACAGCATTTCCGTCTTTATCTACAACAAATTTACCATTTGAGCCCCAGTCGCCTTTTGTGACCCACTTAGCATCATTAGGATTAATTTTATTCAAGATTTGACTAAATGTAGATTCTTGCCAATTGTTAAATCCCTTAAAAAAGCCATCAGCCGACGCTTTCAATGGGCCATTCACAGCAAGTAACACGAAAGCCACTACGCTAAGGGCAATTAATGCAAACCCCATTCTGTCAGAATTATTCTCCATATTTTATTTATTTCCTTCTTTATTAATTTCAAATCTTATATTACTCTTAAATTATAACAAAGTCACATCAAAAAGAAAAGAGCCATAGGCTCTTTATTCATGATAATCAGGATTTAATTTCCATGTATACTTCGTTGGCTCTTGACTCATTTTCACTATCAGTCAATTACAACCTACTTTATTTTAAGTTATGCCTGTACTACAGCGGCATCATCAAACATCTGGTCCACATTAATCATTTTAGACGTATCAAACTTGGACGTATCAGGTGGCGTCAATTTATGTCCATCTTTATACCTATCGCCAAACATATAGGCCACATCAGTCACGTTAGACGTATTAAACTTAGACACATCAAGCGCTGTTAACTCACTCGAACCATTAAACATCCCGGACATATCTGTTACTTTAGAGGTATCAAACTTAGATACATCAAGTGATGTTAAGGCGGTCATATCGGCAAACATCTCACTCATATTAGTCACATTAGACGTATTAAAATTTGACACATCCAGCGTTGTTAACGCATACATACCCACAAACATCCAGGACATATCTGTTACATTAGACGTATCTAAATTTTTAGTATCAAATGTTGTTAAATTCAAGTTATATGCAAAATATTGGTAACTGTTTTTTGGCAAAATCGTTTTATCTAAAAACCGCAAACTTGTCAAGTTAACATTGGTCTTAGTAAAGATTGCTTTCTCCGGAGCGATTATAGGTTGTTGTGGGTCTAGTGCATAAACAATCCCATTACCCGCATTATCACGTACAAAATACCCATTTGTACCGTAGTTGCCTTTTTCCACCCACTTAGCATCATTAGGATTAATTTTATTCGAGGGCGAAATGTTAATTTGACTAAATGTAGATTCTTGCCATGACTTAAAACCATTAAATAAACCATTAGCCGACGCTTTCAATGGACCATTTACAGCCAACAACACAAAAGCTACGACGCTAAGTGCGATTAACGCAAACCCCATTCTGTCCGAATTATTTTCCATATTTTATTTTCCTTTTTGTTATATCACCCTTAAATTATAACAAATTCACATCAAAAAGAAAAGAGCCATAGGCTCTTTAGTCATGATAATCAGGGTTCAATTTCCATGTATATTTCTTTGGATCTTGACTAGCTGAATCAGATTTGTCTGTGTAAGTTCCAATGTATTTTGGCTGATCTGACGGTTTCAATTCTGAAGCGGCTGGCATGTATGGTGTGGCGATTGAACCTGGTTCCAGTTTAGCTTTACGGTACGAATACGTACCTGTATCTCTGTCATTAGTCCATGCCAAGTTGGCTGCTAATTGTGTCGCACCACTATCTTTAGGGTCTGGCCAAGTAAATGTTATATGAGCCTTTCCGCCAGACTTTATCACTGTGGAAGAGAGTGTCCAGCCCACTCTTTCTCCCGCATTGTTCCAGCGAAATACTTCCATCATAACATCATGGTCAGTCTCAGGCACTTCAACAGAAAGCGTGTATTCTTGACCAACTTTAGGTGTCTTGTATACACCGATCGTGGCAATGTTCCAGTTGCCACCTTTACGTGTAGAAGACTTATCAGAAGTTCCCGTGAACAAATTCAAATTAGGTTTAGTGGTAGTGAATCTATCGGTCCCATCACTAGACCAAGCATAAACTGTATGTGTCACATCTTGTTTATTTGATTCATTTATACCAGCAAACGTTGCCGTCTCCCATTTGTTAAATCCATTAAAAAATCCGTCAACGGTAGATTTCAATGGGCCATTTACAGCCAACAACACAAAAGCGACTACGCTAAGTGCAATTAATGCAAACCCCATTCTGTCCGAATTATTTTCCATATTTTATTTTCCTTCTTTTTATTATATCACCCTTAAATTATAGCAAATTTATACAAAAAGTTCAATAAGATTGGCAGAGGCAGTCAACTATATTCGCTTGGCGTAATTCATGGCGCCTACGGCGCAGATTTGTGCCATAATTTTCGGCTCCCGATGTACTTACTCGTATTCCATGCTTGCGCACTTTTTCGCGTAGCGTTAGGCTCATTGCCGCTCGGCATTGTAGATAATTGCCGTAGGCTAAAAATATTAACCAAAAATAAATAGACAATGATAGGTCAAAAAGCTTTATTAAATTATAGAACTAACTATCGTTGACGAGTCAATCTTTAATTAATCAATAGCTTTATGATTATGATAGTCAACCCAATATTGGTAACAAATTATGGGAGAACATCCTAAACTTAAAACTTATCAGCAAATATAATATCCTACAAAGGGCACAGGCTGTAGCCTGCTTACGATACCCTCATCTGATTGCGACATCGCATCACAGATGATGCGGGGGCTCCGCCCCCGCGCCCCCATAATTTAGGGGGCTTCGCCCCCGGCCCCGCCAGATTAAACTCAAAGGGGCTTTGCCCCTGGCCCCATTTTAAACCATAAAAGAAGTGCTTCGCACTATTGAAGATCTCGATTTTGGGTAATTTCTGGCTGCGCCGCTCTTATCCAAAATCACAACACATTCCCTTATAACACACTTGTGCTCTGAGCTTCGCTCAGTAACTCACCTGCAACTAAAGTTGCAATAAAAAGCATTTCCCTTATGCATCCCAATCACGATTGGGATTGCACTGTTGAGCCAACTTTGTTGTCTCAAATTAAGTCGCCGCTGGCGACACATCACCCCACACCTATAGGTGTGGGCTCAATGGCATCATGCGTAATGCGAAAATGATCGCAATAACAAACATTGATGCAAGCATCAAAAATAAAACCTTAATTCCAATAATGGTTGCCTATTTTCAATAGGCTATGGTTGCATAATTCCGTAAATAATATTGGTATCATTATACTAGGCACAAAATCTGTGCCTTTTCTTTGATACTAAATCTTGCTAACAATTACATAAAAACTAATCATAAATGATTAAATAAAAGCAATAACGGATTGACTCACGCAATCCCAATAAAATAAGTGTATGCAAAACGATGCTACACTATGGACTGACAAGCAGTCCCAATAAAAAGAATGTAGAAACAAACTGCTAAAAAATTTGGAATGACAAGCATTCCCGATGAAAATAATGTAGTAAAAATTCTACAAAAATACGGACTGACAAGCAGTCCCAATAAAAATAATGAGGACAAAAAGTTCTCAAATCGAAAATAATTTTGTGGCAAATGACCACTAGAAAAAAAGGAGTCACTACTATGACTAACACAAAAACTCAAAAAGATTTCGCTGCTGAACGCGCTGCTAATGGAACAGTTCAAGACTTGTTCCGCGTTGTACGCCCGGCTACAATCAAAAACCAAGAAGACGCTGACGGTAATGTAACAGGTAAAATGGTTTACTTGCAAGTTGCTCACTACGACAAAGAAACAGGGAAAACAACTTTCCCACTCATGTCTGCATTCATCAAACCTGAAAAGATTGGTGGTGGTCTTGAACAATTCTACGCTAGTCTTGAAAAAGGTCAACTCGTAGCTATCGAGTACAAAGTTTCAGGAAAATACAACAACATCTGGAACATTTTCAAACGTGAAGCTAAGAAAGCTGAAGCACCTGTTGCTGTTGTAGAAGACGCTGAATTGTAAAATCATAACCCCTTAATAGGGGTTTTTTTTTAATAAAGAAAGGATAAACCTATGATTACAATGGAGAGCCAACTTAAAACATACGCAGCACAAAAGAAACAAAAAAATGTAATGAAAAAGAAGGCAATCATTGCTAAGAAACCTGTCATTACTTCACCGTTCTATAATACACATCGTATCGCTATCCTGTTGGTCTCTTATGAAAATAACAAAGCTAACTTTATGACTGTTTCTATTTTCGTTAAATCAACAGAAACAGCAAAACTTAACTATTATCAGTCACTTAAGCCACGTCAACATGTTGATGTTGAATATTATAAGAACAAAGGGTATAACACAATTGTTGACATGTCAAATGTCATCACATACCCTAAGAAAAAGTAACTTACAGGAGTCACAATGAACAAAAGCCAATTGATGAAAAAAGCACACGAACTTGCAAAAACATTCGAGGGTGATTATAGCATCCGCCTGTCTATCGCACTTAAAATGCTATGGAACCGAATGAAAGCCACCGCTAAAAACCAAGTTCTCGTCCGAGACTGGATTGCTTTCAAAAATAAAATGGTATCACGACAGGATAACGTCAATATCAAAACCATCAATTCTAACAAATTCATTGACGTCAATTGGGACGTAGAAAAATCAACAGAAAAAGCCGTATTCGTCAGCAACCCTGACCGAAATAACGGAAAATCATTCTGGGTGCCAAAAAGTCAATGCCATAAAATTGCATAAGGATAAATATCTTGAAAAAATACAAACTTAAAAACCCAATTGAATATGATGACCTCACATTTAACCATATTCAAGTAGACAGCTATTATATGCCTCATAACCCAGCATTAACACTTATTGCTGATATTCCTGAAGGTGAACTTGATGATGAATATGACGAGGACTTATATGAAATCATTATCTCAACTAACATTCGACCTTTACCTGATAACAATTTTGCTCTAAACACAAACTTACCGGCTATTTCAATTCTAAAAGAACAATTACTCAAAACTAATTTATTTGTTGATACAGGAAATACCATTCAATCAGGTTTTTGCACATATCCTGTGTATTCATTTGACTTCTCAACATTAACGCAAGTTAAGGAATAACATGGAAATCACAATAAAAAGCCTAAGACCTGTTCTTAGGTTTTTTTTTATCACAATAACCAAAAGAAAGGAAGATAACCCTCAATGGATGGCATCCAACTTATGAACAAAGACGTCGTTCAAAAACGACTCAATCGATACGTTAACGTTAACTATACCATTAATTTTGAAATCTCAGTTAAAAATAACATTGCAAGAGCAGGTGTTAACGATACAGACCCTGCCATTGTTACCTTTACAGACCAAGATTCAGCAAGTAAACGAATCAATAAAATTGTATACGCTTTACTTTTTACCCTAAAGAAACACTACAAATCGGATAAAGAATTCAAAATTGATATCAAGAAAAACAAAATCAATTATGCTTTAACTCAAAAAGAACCCCTGCACTATGCTGATACCAAAAATAAAGCATCAGAAACAGAACTAAAAAATTATCTTGACCAACTCAATAACGGACAAGATATAACTGTCGCCCTCAAATTTATAGACGAACTATGAAAGGATTAACATTATGATTATATTAGGAATCAGACCACTCGAAACAGACCATGCTGACGCAATGCTTCTAACAAAAACTCGAATTGCTAAAGAACTCGGTATCTCCGTCGGAACATTTACCAAATATTTTATCAACACCCCTGATAAAAACAAGCCTAAAGCTACCCTTTATAAGGGTAGACTTCGATATAGCGAACGAGAAGTTAATAACTTTTTATACAATCATGTTATCCCTTTTTATAAGCACATGGCTCTCTTAGAATCTAAGCCGACAAAGCCCATAACTAATAAAGAATCACAGTATTATACCCTAGAAAACAAATACGGAATTAAAACATTTAAAGCCTAAAATTTATAACAACATTATACCCACTTTATGGGCATTCTGCCCCAAGTTACAGTGTGTGCAATGCCATTTATAATAAGGAGCCTTTTATGCATTTAATTTTAGCCGTAGCATTCATTCTGGGAATATCAATTATTAACATTTTGATTTACCCTAATCTAAAACTAATAGAAGGGGACTGCTCTGGTCATAAATGACCAGAGCTTCTGGGAACAGAGCATACTTGTTTTATAGACAAAATCCATCTACTAAACAGCGGTTTCTCTTATTAACCAAGGCAAACTATCCTTCTGGATAGACTGTCCCATACCTAAGCCTCTTATCGTTAGGCAAACGCTTTATTTAGAATATTAATACTAGCGTTTATATCGCGATCATGATGAACACCACAATGTGGACAAGTAAATTCACGAATATGAAGTGGCTTTTTACCCGTATTTTTTCCACAAGATGAACATGTTTGACTTGTATATTGGGGCTCAACAAGAATTAGTTCTTTTTCATACCAATCACATTTATATTGAAGCATCATTCTAATTTTTGCCCATGACGCATCCGCTATTGATCGTGAAAGTCGGTTGTTTTTCATAAGATTTTTGGTTTTCAAATCTTCCATAACAATTAAATCAAATTCTTTAACTAATGCTGTCGTATATTTTTGAAGATAATCTTCCCGTTGATTCGCAATCTTACGATTGATTTTTGCAACCATTCGACGAGCTTTTTCAACGTTTTTAAACGAAGACCATTCTAAGTCAATACCTGCTTTTTTAGCCGATTCTATTTTTTGCTTTGCTTGTAATCGACGACGCGATAGTTTACGTTCCCAAATACGGCGTTTTTCAGATAAATAACGTTCAAACTTTTTATTTTTAAGTTTGAAACCATCAGATTGAATAACTAAATCAGTTAAACCTAAATCTAATCCAACTCGTTTGTTAGTTTTAGTTAATTCAATTGGTTCATGTTCAACTTGAATTGTCGCAGTATAACCACCTGAAGATTCTTTTCGAATCACCACACTTTTAATTCGTCCCTGAATTCGGTTCAAGCCATAGGCTTTTACAAGTCCTAACTTTGGAAGTTTAATTAAATGATTATCAACAACTTGGATATTGTTATTAATACATTTTGATTTGTAACTATTATGAGGTCTTTTCCGACTTTCGAAATTAGGACAATCATTTTGCTTTTTGAAAAACCGTTGATACGACTGATCTAAATCGGCACAGGCATATTCTAAACAAGTGCTTTCAGCTTGTTTCAAAAATGGAAATTCTATTTTTAACGCTTTTAAACAATAAATCATTCCAAATTTAGATATATAATTTCCACCATTAGCATATCGAACTTGTTGCATGTTTAATAATTTATTTTTAACAAACCGTCGGAGATCAAGATTAATATCAATCTGATTCTTTTGATTTTCATTAGGTTTTAATTTTATTTTAACACCTTTAAATCTCATCATGATTCATCTCCTTCTCACGTTGATCATCAATATATTTAGCAACAGCTTGTTCATTTGTAGTTCCTATACTTTCAACAAAATAACTTGGAGCCCAAAGATGTATATCACCCTCATTTAACCAATAAGATGTTTTAAGTTCAGGATGTAATTGAAATAATTTTCTAGCACTAACTCCTTTCAACCACCGAACAATATTAGTTACAGATAATTTTGGAGGCGCCGACACTAAAAGATGGATATGGTTATCTAAACCGATTTCCATATGAGAAATAGTAAATCCATAATCTTCAGCTACATCATTAAGTATTATTTTAAGATCTTCTTCAATTTGTCCTTGTAATACTTTATTTCGATATTTTGTTCGCCATATTAAATGGTAATTTAAATTATAAACGGAAGTTCTACCATACGTAAAACGAGTATCATCTTTCATACCAACACCTCTAAATATATTATACCACACCATATGCAAAAATGAAAGGATTTTATGTCTCATGGAAACTATAAATAAAGAGGGCTCTCATCTTGTCCCTAAAGAGCCGAGTTTTTCGCCCCAATTATTAGAAAAGTATTACAAATGTTATACCTAAGCAAACACAGAAATAAAAAAAACCGCAGAGCTAACGCCCGCGGTACCAATGTTTGTCCTTAATTAAAGTATATCACAAGATATCAAGAAAAGCAAGAAAAATAGCAAATTGCTACTATAAATAACCAACCTAACATGAATAAAACCCATGAAGGCAACACATCCGTGTTGAAATATGGGCATCCGCCCCAATGAATTTAGTGTAGAATTATTATTTTTGTTTCCATACAAAATAAACTCCAATCTATTGCGTGAGATTTGAATTTGCTCATTCATAAAAACTCCTAACCAAAAAACCACTCTAAATGAGTGGTTTTTTTTTTAACACGACTTGCGTTGCAAGTCCAATTAATATAATACGATATAAAAATAAAGGAGATATATCATGTTAACCTTGCTAACAATGTTCTCATTGCTAGGCACACCAGCCCAAGCCAGTACCATTTCGTCCACGGCTTGCGTTGGATTCTACGGAGAGCCTCAGCCAATGAAAGCTCTAAATATTTCAACTGATACCATTGAGTTGGCTCAAGCTAATACCGCTCGAATCACTTATATGTCTGGTGATGACCTCTACCAGATCTGGCTTACATCTGAATATCCATCAATGAAAACACCAAAACATATCACAGAAATTGCACTTATTCCATAAACTGAAAGGATTTTATAACAATGGCTCAAGAATACAAAATTACAGCACACAATGACGAACAAGCTTGGATTGACGCATTTAACGAACATACGGGATCACACGTAGAACTAAATCAAGTCATTTCAAAAGAAGAATACTTCAATTATCGTCAACCTGTAATCCAATTCAATCATGAAGTTGCCTGTGGCCCAGCTATCTGTCTGAAAAAAGTAACAGCATAGCTTCAAAATAGAAAGAATAAATCATGAAAACAACAACAAGAGAAAATAATAAGCTCAAATCGCAATTAAGCACTAACCTTAGACCTACTCGTATTTGTGCTGTTGAAAAACAACTCAAGTCTGTTGACCATGAGATCATTAATCTTCAAAATAAACTTAATAATAATCCGTCATTGGATTTCCGTAAAAGCTATCAATTCAGACTTCAAGATATGAAACAACTTCGAGCTGATTTAAATAAAAACAAACATAAAAACAATCCAAGCATCAACAGCAACAAACACACTTACAGCATCAAACACACTTACAAAAAGCACAAAGATGCTGTCGCGTACACAACTATCGTCAACTACATTCAACAAGCAAAAAGCAAAGGAGATGTCACCTTAACCCTCGAAGATACCGCTAACAGCACTAATATCCATCAAAATATCATTAAAAAGATATTTCTTCGATTAAATCGAGAAGGGCTTTTATCCCAAAGAGTCAATCGAAAACATGAAGATTTTGACTGGATAGCCTCATACTACATCATTAGATAGCCATCGCCCCACAACTGTGGGGTTTTTCTTGAAATATATTCACTATTTCAGTAAAATAGAACCATGAAAATATTACATCACGGCAAAGAAAATGCCATCCATAATAACAAATATGGTAACATCAAGTTACCATCAAACGTGCCGTCAATAGATCTTGAAATAGATCATTTACCTAAAAAACTAAAAAACACTAACATTCCATCATATACTCAAGCCAAAAAAATAAAAAAGAATCAAAAAGACGCGCTTGATAAATGGAAATCAAAAATATAGAAAGGATTTCAACATGGCTGAATTAACCTATTCTTTCATCAACGCCTTGTTATCAGATAAACCTAGTCAAGAACTGGAAAAAATACAAGATTATATAGATGAAAACATTCCAGAGCTAACGCAACTCAAGAAATCACAACAAGACCCAATCCACCATCCAGACGGATCGGTATGGAACCATACAATGCTTGTTGTAGATGAAGCATCAAAACTACTCAATAAAGTAACAGGATCACCTGTTGCTTTTATGTTAGCCGCATTATTCCATGATATTGGCAAACCCGCCAGTCAATCTAATGATTCGTATGGGAAAATTCATACGTATGGTCATGATAATATTGGAGCTGAAATGATTCCAGACATATTCAAACGCTTTAATATCAAAGACGATACTATTTCTTACGTACAATATATGACTAAAAACCATATGCGTATGCACTGGCTCGATTCAATCAAAGATTATAAAGTAATAACAATGATGATTGAAGGCAATATGAATGATCTTCTGTATCTAAATACAGCAGATACACTTGGTCGAGCAATTGATAAAAATGTACTTCTTGAAAAATTAAAGTTCGATGAAAAATATGAAAGAATTGCCAAATTATCAAATACAGGATTTGGATTATATCTGCCCGTCGTCACAGAGGATGACTTGATTAAATTAGAAATATCTAAATCATTGTTTCAGGAAGAACTTAAAATTGCTTTTGCCTTGCAACGACAAAATAAATCTAAGGAACAAATTCTTAAAACATTGGAAAAAAGAAAAGTCAATAGGTTATAAGATTTAATGCTAGGATACTTGTTGAAAAACTCACGTTTTTGGTGACATAAAGTCACCCAATTAATTTAGTGTAGAGGTTATGAAAATAATCTCTCATTCAATTAGAAACTACGGGCTAGTGCCCATTTCGATCGTGCTGCTCGATTGAAATGTATAACTTGAAGCAGCTTCTCCTTATAATCTATTTTATTTTCGAAAAAAGACCTGCTCATAGAGTAGGTTTTTTTTTTGCACTATCGTGCCAATTAAAGTCTTGACGGAAAAACCCATTATAAATATGTGGTTTCATTTGAAAGGGATTAACGCAGCATACGCCGTTAATCTCTTTTTTTTTCATGGACCTCATAAATTGATGTTTAAGACCCAGTTACCGTAACCAGAAAAGACGAAAATTCAGAAATTCCGCTTTCTAGGTCAATTTTAGAGTTTTTCAACTCAAGGTCTTACGGTTAACCTATTCCACCCTAACTCATCTTATTTCAAGCGTAGCCTACACAATAACACTTATTGCTAGAGCTTCTAAATAACATCATCCTAAAGGGAGATGCGAAACTGTCTTGCGTTTAATACATCTTTATAGGATTGTTGCTCAAGGAACTTATATAGTATCCTTGTAACCTTGTCCACGTCGTGCGATAACGTATGAAGCTCCGACATGGACATTCAGCTTCATCGTTGGACAATAGAGTTTCTTAGCTAACCAAGATGTCCAAGCTGGGTTAACTCGATTTACAGTAACAAAGTTCCAATAAGCGACACTTTCAATAGTATCTACAAATTGACGGTAAGCCAATGAATGTAACATCTCATTATATTTCTTACCACGTTTCGACTCGGTTCTAGCTTTAGTCACTTTAAAGTTCAGGTTCTCAATACAAATATCTTTACCTACAGTCAAAGCTAAATTAACAACGTGATTTGCAAGTTCTTGTAAATCCGTTTTTGTTTTAGTGCCTAAACGGAAACGATAAGGTAGAAACCGTGTTCGCACCAAGTGTCCATATTGGTTGGTTTCGGATAGGGTTACAAAGCCCTTGTTGAAATCCAAGCCGATTGTGCCATAGCTAGAACGAGTTATAAAATCATCCTCATCTACCTGAATTTCAAAGGTGCAATATAAGTAAAAACGATTATTCTTCTTGATAATCTTATAGCTCAAAGGACTATTGCCATTACGCAAAATTGAAATAATCTTATCTTTATGATGACGGAAATAGACTTGACCTGTAACGTATTTGGCGTCACCTTTTGCTGTTTTGAACCCACCAAAATCTTTGCGTAGCTTGATGTAGAATTGATTATTCTTCGGATTGTATGACAGTTGAAACAACTGATTGCCTGATGTTTCTGTTTTAGTTCCAACAAAAGACATTTGGCTGTCACGTTGAGCGACAAATTTATCGTAATCACGTTGTAGTAAACACTTAGTACCAAAACAAAGCTTCAGATTTCCAGTCTCAATTTGCCAAGTGAGTGTTGCTAACTTTTGTTTAAGTTTGTTTAACTTTGCTTGTTTAGCTACAATCTTACGTCGCAAATTACGGTGTTTGACGAGAGAAATAGTCAATTTCGCTCGCAACATTGCTGAATTATTGTCACGTTCATCAACGAGTTTAGGAATAACCTTGTCCTCAAGATAGGTAATCTTGCGTTCAAGTTGTGTCTTTTCATATACTTTTAATTCGTTGAGCGCATTATATCGACCTTGAGCGTCCGAGATGATAGAATTGGCTGTTCGTTTGACTATTCCATATTTGTCTTGAAGATAGGTGTTGAATTGAGATTTATTAAATTCAATATCATTTTTGATACCATGAAAGGTTTCTCGCACTGCTTTAGCGTAGTCACCACGAGAAGATTCCACATATTCAATTAAGTCTTTGTTATTCATCTCGTGCAGTTGGGCTACAACCGTAAACTTACGCTTTTGCATTGGCTATCCTTTCTATTCCATAATATCGTCTAATGAAATATTTTCATCTAATTCGACATGTTTGTTATCTTTACCTACTAATGTTAAATAGTGTTCTAAAAACAAACGTTCCACTTGGTCTTTACCAATCATATCTTCTAGTTCTTGAAGTGTCATTTGTTTTTTAGCCATTATCTTTTTCCTCATTTCGTTTTGATTTACGTTTGTTTTTGGAACGCATACCGTATAGTTTACCTGAAAATAATGCTATTAGCGACATCATATCATTCATTAATTCTTGCTCAACCGACATTGCTTCCGTTTGTTGCTTTACTATAACAATCTCAACACCTTTAGCGTTAAACATTGTTTCAAGATAATTAAATCCAAAACGTGTTAAACGGTCACGATAGGTTACAAACACACGATTGACTTCATCGTTCATAACCATTTTAAGAAGTTGTTGCAACTTTTTACGTTTGTCATTCAATCCAGAACCGACCTCAGATATAACTAATACGTTTTGTAAGTCGTTGTTTTGGTCAATCAGGAATTGAACCTGTCTATCTAAATCACCGTGTTTCTTCTGGTCATGAGGCGAAACTCTAGCATAGATGATATCCCTACGTTTGTCGGACGTGTCATCCAATAACAAGTTGTGTTCCGATAATAGCTCAATGACATCATCTCGTGTTAGAAAACGCCTATCAGAAACAGGGTCACGACGAAACGAAATCCTTCCGTCGTTATCCCAGTTCTGCAATGTTCTTGTAGTGACGCCAAGAAACTCGGCAATATCTTTCGGTTTGTAATTTGTTTTTAGTAATTGACTAGTTTTAACCATTTACACCTCCATTTAAGGTTTAAGTTAACTTCATAATTACATTATAGCACATAAACGAAAATAACGCAAGAAAAAAAACATAGAAAAAGAAGAAATCTTTCGTATTTCTTCTACATTTTATGAAACTGCTGCTTTACCCTATTTTGATAGAATAATACTACTCGCGCTAAAAACGCGCTCAGAATAGAAAAGAATCACCCATAGGAAACCCCTAGCCCTGACTTCGCAGGGCCAATTAAATAATTGAAAATAAAAAAATTGGAGATAACATTATGTGGAAAAAAGAACTCATTTCACAAGTTAAAAATCAATTACTATCCATCGGATTTGTTGATAACAAACTAGGCAACACAATCATCGACTATACCGATGTCAGTATTGTTGTTCGAAAAGACAATATCATTACTAACAATTTCATTATCGTTCAAGGTATCGATACACTCAAAATCACAGATCATATTTCAAGTGAACATTACGAACTAGACAATCTCGAAATATTTAACGAAGATCTCATCCCCGAACTTGTAGAGTTCATGGCAGACTTTGTAGTCAACTCAATCATGGAATAGGAGAAAATTCATGGCAAAAAAACATTTCTACGCAATTAAAAGCGATTCAGCATCAGACATATTCACAAACTGGGACTCATGTAAAGCCGCATTATCTGACCCAAAATATCAAGGAAATAAGGCTCACAAAGGTTTTGTAACCGAAGCAGAAGCTCTTGCTTTCATCTCTGGCGATGAAAACGAACACGGAATTTATCAAGAAAACTTACTCGATGAAGACACAACTTACATCTATGTAGATGGATCTTATAACCCATCAACTGGACAAGTTGGAGCGGGTATGGCTGTTGTTCAAAACTTCAACGTTATTCACAAACAAGCTGTGCCCGTAACTAACCCTAAACTTCAAGAATCACGTCAAATTGGTGGCGAAGTTCAAGGTTCAATCTCCGCAATCGAATGGGCCATTCTTGCCAACATCAAAAATATCACTATCGCTTATGACTATGCTGGGGTTGAAGGCTGGGCTCCACTTGGATGGGGCCAAAACTGGAAACAAAATACCCTTGTAGCTCAAACTTATCGCCAACGTCTTGACGAACTTAAAGCAGCTCACCCTGACTTAAAAGTAACCTTTACTAAAGTATCGTCATCTCACTCAAGCAATGCATTCAACGACATTGTTGATGAATTAGCTAAAGAAGCAGCTGGACTTTAATCTCTATGTCGGACAGGTGTGGACCCGACAATAAACAAACCAAGCCATGTATGATTACTTGTCCTAAAAGATAAATCAAGAAATCATAATCATACAAAATAACGAGGGTATAGCAAGATACCACAAGTGGGTTTAATTCCCACTCTCGTTTTAAACTCTAATAATTGAAAGGAGACTCTTATGTCTACAAAATCATACCTCAAAAATAGAAAATCAAAACCCGTCGTAATTGGTAATGGCCCTCATGATACTCTACAAGAGTATGACTTTGAAGAACATGAGCAATATATTACATCAGAAAAGGATAACAATGCGTAAATTTAAAGAACAATGGGTACTAACAGCTCAACCTCAATATGATAGCTTTGAAAAATCTGTCGTAGGTCGACCTGATCCTGATAAATATCTACCCCACGTTATTGATTATTTCGATTCAAAAAATGAAGCAATCGCTGCTCGTGATAAAATTGACCCTCTATCTCTCAACATACCCTTTCAAGGATATGTTAATGCCATCCGGCTAACAATATCTCTAAACCTGGTTCCATTAGAACCAGAAGAACCTATTCATCAAGATATGATTCATGTTCGCAAATTAAAATATGATTATATTAATGATATCAAAAAACTAGAGCAAAAGCTCTTCACTTTAAAAGAAAAATATCAAAATCTTAAAAGTTCTAATCCAAGATATTATAACTCATCAAATGATTGGATTGAATCACAAAAACGTCGTATTGCTGATCAAATGAGCATCATTCAAACAGAAATCGATGGACTAAAAGAAAAACAAAAAAGCATCAATTCTATTAATGAGCATTATATGGCTCACACTGATTTAAAAGAATTACAAGATAAAATCTTGTAAAAAAAAAAAGCAAAACATATTGTGGATAAAGCGTTGATACACAACGCCAATTAAATTCTTGGAAATTAGATTATTCTCTAAGATCTAGTCTACAAAGCAGACTCTAAAGCATGGACCGTGATGGGTCGGTAAAAATTATTTCAAAACAAATTCTATTAAAACATATACAGGAGATCATCAAAATGACTAAAACTATCAAAGATTATGAAGCAGAACGCGCCGCACGTGGAACTACAGAAATTCTCGGTCGATTAACTCGTCCAGTCAAATTCGTAGATGCAAAAAATGGGGCCAAAATGGCATACGTAAATATTGCACACAACAACTCTGAAACTAAGAAAACTGACTTCCTTTTGATGTCTCTCTTCATCAGTGCAGAAAAAGTTGGCGGCGGTCTTGAAAAATTCTATGCAGGTCTTGAAAAAGGTCAACTTGTATCAGTTGAATATAAAGCAAATGAAAAGAATGGCGTTACATACAACAACATTTATTCTCTTTTCCCTCGTCAAGCAAAAGCTAAAACACCAGCAAAAGCATAACACGCAATAACAATAACAATAACAATAACGATAACGATAACGATAACGATAACGATATACAAAAAGTCTAAGGATCATTTTTCTTAGACTTTTTTTTAATAACGTCAGAAAGACAAAAATATGTTAAACTATTTAAGATAACAATGAAATCATATTCAATCCAGAATCAAATTTCTGAAAATAAGGCGCCAAGCAAAAAAAAAGAATCACAAGCAACGCTAAAGCTTTGCCAATAAATATACTGAAAATAAAAACTAGGAGATAATTATGGACTTTAAAATTAAGCTAAAACCCAAAATGGTTAAAATTAATGGGAAAATTACAAACATTCGCAAACTCCCATCTAAATCTGTATCCGATTTAGATTCTATCAAAGAAATCCTTAATCAAGATACACACCTAGACGCGTCATTTGATGAAATCAGAATCTTGTCTGACAAAGGACTTCTTGAAACCATTGTCTTTTTACAAACGCAATTGGTAGCACGCTGGTCAAGAAACCCTAAAGACTTCGGCACAACCTACAACACAGCTCTAGCGTATAACGTATCAAGCTTAATCACTCGATTTGAAAATATCTTCACAGATAATGAAGTATCACCACATTACAAACGTCAAATCGATTTTGAAAAGCACATCAAACAATTTGAATCAGATTTTCGTATTACGCTTACAGATGGAACATTAATTACATCAGTTAACGACCTTAAAGATAAACTTAAAGCTAACCAATCATTAGATAGAGCTAACAGTAATGGTTTTACTGTGTTTACGTTCTACTCAAATAATGAACAATTCAAAAAGCAAACGCTTCATATGTGCGAAAATGCCACATATAGCCATCAAGAAAAATTAGCACCATTACTTGTTGAATTTTTCAACAGATTCGCATAAAATCACTAATAAGTGATTTTTTTTTAGAGAGAAGATCAATATGTTCACCAAAAACTTTAAAAATATCAACCAAAACCTCGAATTAGCCGATATGTTCAAACATAAAGTTATTGCTTTAAGCCATGATTTGGCGTCAATTGCTAAACCCAAAAAAGACGCGTTGCTTATTCGAATTCTTGATGACGGCACAAGCTACGACCCAATCCGGCATATTGATTCTTACAAAAGTGTTTTAGAACTCTATTTTGATGACATTGACCCTCGTCAATTTAAAAAATTATCAATCACTGATTTACCCGATATCAAATTTTTTGACCAAAATCTGGCTCAACAAATTATTCAATTTCTACTGGATAATCCAAATGCTCCGCAAATTATTGTCCATTGTCATGCAGGAATCAGTCGCTCTGTTGCCGTCGCTTTGTTTATTGCCCAATATTATTTCAGAGATGAAAATAATTATAATGACCTCATTCACTCTTCATTTCATGAGCCAGGTGGAAACCGATTTGTTTTTAACCAGTTAGAAAAAGCACTACGGCGTTCTCACGCCCAATTTAATTTGTGACAAATTAAATATATAACAGGAGAACAAATCATGGCTTCATTCATCAAAGGGAACCTTTTTACTATCGCAAAAAGTGGATACATCATGCACCAAGTCAACTGTAAAGATAAAATGGGAGCTGGTGTGGCTAAACAATTTGCGGCAAAATATCCGCAAATTAAAGAACAATATCATGAATACAACAAAAAAACACCACTAGCGGCTCGATTGGGATCATTTCAACAAGTTGAATTAACCCAAAATCTCATTGGAATCAACTCCTTCACACAATTTGCCTTCGGCAATAGTGAAAAAACTAAAGTAGTGTACACAGATGAAGAGCTACTCATCCGCAACTTATATCGACTTAATGCCTTAGCTCAAAGCAATAACACAAAAGCATATGTCCCCGACCATATTGGTTGCGGTTTAGCTGGTGGCAATTGGAATAACATCGTTGCACAACTAGAACATATGGGCAATATCGTTGTCGTAGCTCTTCATTGAAATCGACATTGTCGATTTTTTTTTTAATAGAAAAAAAAACCAAATATTATGATAAAAGATATATCATCAATTACTAAAGAACAAATCAAAGAATTAATATTAGAACAAAAATCAGGACATCAAATAGGCGCAATTTTAGACATATCCTATTCATCTGTCAGAGTATTAATCATAAAATACGAATTAGATGAACTATTTCAAAAACACAAACCAAAAAAAAGACATAATCCAGAATATGATAAAAATCTAATCGTAAATGAAGCAAAAAAATTGATCAAGAAACATGGAGTAATGTCTAAATCAAAACTTGCTGGATTATTAGGTATTAGTTATCAAACACTAAATCATGCTATTAATAATACAAATGTGCCAATTAAAGAAATTAGAAATCATAAAATATCTAATGTTGATTTTTTAGAATTTATGAAAACTAATCCAAAAACAAAAAAGCAAATAACCGACCATTTCAACATTAGAGTTGAATATGTTACTCGATTATTAAAACAAAACAACATCCCTGATGTTTTTCCAATTAACATGAATAAGCCAGCTAAACAAGAATTAATTCAATTTATTATAGATAATAATGTACCATCATATAAACAATTAATGAATCAATTTAATGTGGCAAAACCAACTATAAGCAAATGGCTTAGATCTTATTCTATTAAATTATCGGATTTTAAAGAAATAAATAAACCATCTAAACAAGAATTAATTCAGTTTATTAAAGATAATAATGGCTCATCCTATAAACAATTAATGGATCAATATAATGTGCCAGAATCAACTATAAATGGCTGGCTTAAATCATATTCAATTAAATTGAAAAATTATAGCAATAAGCCAACCAAACAAGAATTGAATCAATTTATTATAAACAATAATGGCTCATCATATAAGCAATTAATGAATCAATATAATGTCCCAAAAACAACTATAAGCAAATGGCTTAGATCTTATTCTATTAAATTATCAGATTTCAAAGAGACAATAAAAAGACCATCCAAACAAGAATTAATTCAGTTTATTATAAATAATAATGGATCCTCATATAAACAATTATATGAAAAATATAATGTAAAAACAGCAACTATATCTAGCTGGTTTAGATCATATTCTATTAAATTATCAGATTTCAAATCCGAATCCATATTTTATTACAAAGATCAGATATTAAACTTATCAGACAAACCTCACAAAAGTCACATCTCAATCAAAGATTTAGATTACGACAATGTTGTATTATTAATCAAAAGAGAAAAGCCTCTTGTTTACGTAGAAAAAGATGGTCAAGGCAAAACAACAACCCCAAAAGCTTTAATCGAAGAATACATTAGAAAGGACTAAGTAGAATGAATAAGCCATCAAAACAAGAATTAATTCAATTTATTATAGATAATAATGGTTCATCATATAAACAATTAATGGACAAATATAATGTGACAAAATCAACTATAAGTACCTGGCTTAAATCATATTCTATTAAATTGAAAAATTATAAGAATAAACCATCTAAACAAGAATTAATTCAGTTTATTAAAAATAATAATGGCTCATCCTATAAACAATTATCTGAAAAATATAATGTGAAAACATCAACAGTAAGTAACTGGCTTAACTTATATTCGATTAAATTATCAGCGTTTCAAGAGAAAACAAAAAAACCATCTAAACAAGAATTAATTCAGTTTGTCAAAGATAATAATGGTTTATCCTATAAACAATTAGCTGATCATTACAATGTAACCAAATCAATTATATGCCATTGGCTTCAATCATATTCTATTAGATTTAGCAATAAACCATCTAAACAAGAATTAATTCAGTTTATTAAAGATAATAATGTGCCATCTTATAAACAATTATCTAAAAAGTATAATGTGAAAATATCAACTATAAATAACTGGCTTAACTCATATTCAATTAAATTATCAGATTTTCAAGAAAAAATAAATAAGCCATCTAAAAAAGAATTAATTCAATTTATTATAGATAATAATGTATCATCATATAATCAATTAGCTATAAAATATAAAGTGAAAAGAACAACTATAAATAGCTGGCTTAGATCATATTCTATTAAATTATCCGACTTCAAATCCGAATCCATCTTCTATTACAAAGATCAGATATTAAACCTATCAGACAAACCTCACAAAAACTATATCTCAATCAAAGATTTAGATTACGACAATGTTGTATTATTAATTAAAGGTAGTAATCCAGTTGTTTACGTAGAAAAAGATGGCAAAGGAAAAACAACAACACCAAAGGCTTTAATTGAAGAATACATTAGAAAGAAGAACTAATATGCCAAATTATTCATTTCAAAAAAATATTATACACCAAGCTCAATCATTAATTCAAAAAGGATTAGCACCCGTCATTCAGTCTCATCCCGGGTCAGGAAAGACCCACATGGCTATCACACTAGCCAAAAAGCTTCAAAAACAAACACTCATCATTGTGCCATGGAAAGTTATTGAATCACAAATTAAATTGGAGATTAAGCTTGAACCATCTATTCAAGTTATGACCACAGCCGCATGGTTGAACGCTGATGACGATAATAAACCAGCTGATATTGAACTTTTAATCTTTGATGAAGCGCACCATGCTGTAACTAAATCATACAACATCATTCGAGATTATTATCCAAATGCAGACCTTGCTGGATTTACAGGTACATTAAGTCGAATGGACGGACAAGGATTCACCGATATTTTTGATAACGTTATTGAAGGCCCTAGTGTCGAAGACCTGATATCAGCCAGAGTACTATCCGAATACGAACTTCATGCGCCAAACGTAGACATTCCGCTGTTTGATAAAAAACGATTGTTCGTAAATTCTCGAGGAGAATATTCATCACATTCGATAATTGAAGCAATTGACGTCAAAAAAGCATATGCTGAAGCTTTATCAAACTATAAAAACCTAGCTAACGGAAAAACAATGATTCTTTTTGCTCCGTCCGTCGATCTCGCTGAAGGCTTTGCTGAGTTCTTCAATAAAAACAAAATACCAGCAGACTTTATTAGCAGTAAACAACCAGAACAAAGAAGAATGACGATTCTAAATAAATTCAAACATCATAAATTAAAAATCTTGTGCAACTACAATATCATCTCAGAAGGATTTAATATGCCCGACTGTGATGGCGTCATTCTTTTACGGCCAACACGGTCATTATCGTTATACATCCAACAATCCATGAGAGCCTTACGATATTCACCTGGCAAAAAAGCCATCATAATTGACCATACCTTAAATTCACAAGTATTTGGTACACCAACGACCCATCACTTATGGCGCTTAGAATCAGAAGTATTACGAGAAAGGCAATTAGCCCAAAAAGAAGCATTCATCAATGGATACATCAAAAAATCATTCATGATTGATACCATTGCCACATTATCAAAATTAGATGATGCAAATGAACGCATTGCTTGGAAAAACGAGCTCATCGCCAAAATCAAAGAAGCCATCAATAACAATGATTTCCAAAAACTGATATCAATTCAGATTGATTACAGTCTTGGCTTCCAAGGAAAATATGCTTGGGCATACATGATGGCAAAAACTTATAACATTGACATTCCAAATAACTAAAAAAAAGAGCCTATTTAGGCTTTTTTTTTAATCAAAAAGATATCTACTCAAATGTTTGATGTAAGATTTAAATTAGAGCACAGAGTGCTGAGCAAGCCAGCACCAATTAAATTATTGAATAAATTTAAGGAGAAAAATATGAATCAATCATTCATTCAAATGACTCAATTATTATTTCACAACCATCCCTATGTCGCAACACTCATTGCCGCATTCACATTGCTATTATCAATCTTGATTATCAAAGCAACTCGTCGATTCAAATCATTCCGAAATAAAATGCTTTTCGGATTTACCATGGCATCTGTATTATATACTGCGTCAACACAGCTCATGAGCTACATTAATGCGCCAGAGCAATTTGGATATAATATCATTCTGTCATACATAAGCATCTCATTCACCATGCTATTGTACTTTACAATTATCACATGGACAATGAAAACTATTGTAAACACACCAAAGCGCCATCAACGATGACGCTTTCTTTTTTATGTTGATATATCAGCATAATTATGATATAATTAAAAAAAAACATTAATAGCATTACAACTTAAATAGAAAAAAGGAAAAATATGATTAAAGTACGAACAACTAATAACTGGCTTCATTTTGGCGTTACACACCTCATGAAAAATGGGGAGTATACAGCTACAGATGAAGGATCTCCATTCTTCGGACAATTCAAAAATGCTAAGGAATTCAAAAACAAAACCGAAGCTAAAGCTTTTATCCGAAAAAATAAGATCAAAATGTTCGATCCTCAATTTGAAAAATGTTAAAAAAAATCACTACCATGTGGTTTTTTTTTTAGAAAGGATACACCATGAATTTCGAATATACTACTTTTGACGAAGAACTCGATAATCTCATCATTGATAAACTCAAACCAACTACACCAGCAACGAAATGGCATGACATTGTTGTTAATCATTTTGGTGCATGGTCTAATACCGATAATTAATCATTTAAAAATGTTGCCAATACCTTGTTACCACAAATCAAAAAAGCAACCAACATGATTGATATCAATGATATCTACCGTAAAACATTCGGTAATTGGTCAAAACCCTATATTTTAAATCAAAAATAAGTCTAAATTATGACTTATTTTTTTTTATGCATGATAACTTATCCCAAGCCCTGAATCCAGGGCCAATTATATAATTGAATTATAGATTGGAGAGTAATGATGAAAGAATTGCATGTAGCTTTAACCGGGCATCGCCCGTCAAAATTGGGTGGATATAACTTAAATACAAATGAGTACACAAAACTCAAAGAAGATTTGAAACAATACCTCAGATTCCAACTTAAAACAAATGATATAGTCGTCGGTCATACAGGCATGGCATTAGGTGCTGATACCATTTGGGGGTTAGCTCTCCTTGAAACGAAACAACAATTTCCGTCTCGTATCAAAATTCATGCAGAAATTCCATTCATGGAACAACCAAACGCATGGTATAATAACGTCGACAAAAATCGTTGGAATCAAATAAGAGAAGCAGCAGATGCTGAATCTATTTATGAACCAAATTTTGCACAGCTTATGGCTGAAAAAGGAAATAAAATTGCTGGCAAAATTTTAAATGATAGAAATATTGGCATGGTTGACCATGCTGATATCTTGTTAGCCATCCATGATGGGTCAAAAAGTGGAACAAAAAACGCAATTGATTATGCATTATCAAAAAATAAGCCAATTGTTAACATTGACCCTAAAAAATATTTTAAATAGACCTTTGGTCTATTTTTTTTTAATCCTTGATAACAAACCACAAGCCATGACTCCGCATGGCCAATTAAAATCATGAAGAAAAATAAAAATAAAAGGAGATAACACACATGTTATATTTACTCACTATCGTTGTAGCAACTATCGTTTTATACTTAGCACTTACATTTATAGGTGGAATTGTAGCATTGTGTGCTATCATGTTTGCAACCAAACCATCTAAAAAACAAATCCGTCGCATGAACAACCATTATCGCTCAATCAATTAACAAGGAGATCATCATTATGAAACTAAAAACAAAAGTAAAACAAAAACTATCTATCCTTTTGGAACAATATAACAATGAAACAACACTTGTTAAATACGGTGATTTGGCTGATGTTCAACAAGCTTACATTCTAAGCGAAATCGGACTAGAATCAGCACATGCCATGGCTTATATCAAAAGCCTAGGTCTACCTATGCCGGAAATGTCTAAATATGCTGTATTTACATTTTCAGATAAAATGCCATATTCAGACCAAATTTCAATTATTTCATTCATGAATGAATACTCTCTCAATCCATTAACAAATGAATTCATGAAAGCCCTTCTACTTGGAAATCCAGTACTAATTGATAATGCATTAGGTACTATTAAAGATTTTATTAAACACCACTAATATCAAAACCCACGTCATGACAAGCATGACCAATTAAATCAATGAAAATAAAAATTATTAGGAGATTTAATATGAGTATGTTCGGATTGAACTATATCGTTCTCAAAATTAAAAAATCAGAATCAGAATTAAATAAATTACTTGCAATGGCAATTTCTTACGAACTTGGTATTTGGGACAATCCTAAGTCATTTGACCAAAATCAAATGAGCCTGGCAAAACATAACTTAATCAAAATTATTGATGATTCAAGACCACGTTTATTCGATCATGATGAGGAGTACGATTATAGTGCTCTTGGTGAAAGTGCTCTTAAAGAGTTCAATAAAGTATTCGCTCCAAAAGGGATTCTGGATTACGGTCTACCCCGAAACACACCAGACGAAGCATTGACGTCACGCGTCACAGAGTCGGATGATGCCTATTCAATCTATTACCCATGGTCAAGTAAAATTCCGCCATGGAATAAAGAGTCTAATGATTATAATGGTGAATATCATTTAGATGAAATGGAGAATCTTGGGTCTTGTTGGGAGTATTTCATCGGTATATATCTTAGGACTGAAATTAACGAAGGCAAGTTGACCTTTATTATTGCAGGAGATGCTTTGTCTGAACTTCAACCTTTCGAGAAAAGAAAATTAACAATAATTTAATAACCTCTCTCTGAGATGTTATTTTTTTATTCCTTGTTATCAAAACACAAGCCCTGACTTCGCAGGGCCAATTAAATTAATGAAAATAAAATATTGTGACGAAAAGTCACTAGAAAAAAGGTGAACACTATGAAAAAACAATTTAAAGAACTTACAGCTCAAGGGCAAAAAGCACGTTTGACAAAATATGCTAAAGAAAGAGAAGAACTAGGAACTAGCAACACTCTTGCTAACCTTGTACGTAAACCATCTATCAAAGCTCTTGACAACGGAGCTAAACGCGTATCATTCCGTCTTGCAATCTATAATGCTGAAACTGAAAAAACTAATTTTGTAAATGCCTCAGCCTACATCAAACCTGAAAAAGTTGGTGGCGAACTTGAAAGTTTCTACGCAAGCCTCGATAAAGGTCAACTTGTCTCCGTTGACTACAAAATGAACGGGGACTTTATGAACGTATGGTCAATGTTTCCACGCGAACGTAGTGCAAAATAACTTGATTGATACCACTTTATGTGGTATCTTTTTTTTAAGGAGATCTACAGTTTGATTAAAAATTTTATCAATAAAAACATTGCGCTAATATCAATCGTAACCGCTATCGGCACATGTTGGAAAATTATCACCACAAAAGATTCATCAATGCAAAATGTTATTCCAACATTTTTATTAGCAGGAATTGGCGCCATTATTGGTGCCATAATCTTTGATACAACAGTTTACATGTTTACCAAAAGGAAAAAATAACCATGCATTTTAACTAAAAAAAAAAGGAAATCATCATGTCAATACAACTAATGAATACGCTAACAATCTTATTTATCACATTCACCATCATTGGTATCGCATACGTTACGCTCGATTTGTCAATCAAAAAACTAAAAAACAAGAAAAAGGAAAAATAACATGGAAAATTTTGAACTAACAATTGATATTCCCAACTTTGGATCAGCTTTGCTTTCAATCGGAGACGTAGAAAATCCTGACGGATCACTTTGAGCCACTAAATAGTGTCTTTTTTAAACACAATTAGCCCTAATTTTAGGGCCAATATAAATATTGAAAATATCAAAAAGAGGAGATCACAAATGAAAATCAATGCAAAAATTAAATATCATATCCAAAGAGAGATACTAAACGTTGTCGATAAAATTATTAACAATCAATCAGAAGGGAATAAATGTAATGAAATGTGAAAATTGTAACCATAATAAAATGCTTCATGTAGATGATGGACGATTTGAAAATGGATCAGGTTTCGATGCTTACATGTGCCCAGTTTGTTTAACTAAATGTTATATTGAATTCTTATCAAATAAGATGGTAGCTAAAAATTGGACATTTAAACAAGAATATCTAATTCGCAACGAAGATCTTGTCCGTAAAGCCTATCGTAATGGCCAAACAGGTAAGAATTGAGGAACCATAGATGACGGATAATTTATCACTTTGAGCCACTAAAATAGTGGCTTTTTTTTAACCACAATCAGCCCTAAAATTAGGGCCAATATAAATATCGAAAATATCAAAAAGCAGGAGATCGCAAATGAAAATCAATGCAAAAGTTAAATCTCTATGGGATAGTACATTAAGGAATAATAATCATGTTTAACGAACAACTCATCAATAATTTGATTAACAAATTACAACAAGCGGTAGACACAGCACCGTCTAACCAAAAATTAGATCATATTTATCACGATGTATTTGCCCAATTCCCCGTTACGACTGGGTCTGGGCGATATGTTGTAATCATTGATGAGGAAATCGTTATTAAATTAGCTCTTAATATCAATGGCACATATCAAAATACAACAGAAGTGAAAACAGAAGATTCACCAAAATTATCACCAATTCTAAAATCAATTCCATTATTTGGATTTGACAACTTTATCATTGTCCAAGAATACAACACACCTCTTGAAGATTATTATAATCAACTAATTGATAATATATATCAAGATATTGATTACGAATATGATTCAACTCCAGTCATTGACCTATTTTTAGAAAAAAATCTTGAAAAATTTCCAGATTCAACAGTTAATACCCATTTAATTGAATTCACTAAAGACTTCATTGAAAATGTTTTAGACGATCAAGCTACCCTTGATGATTTCTGGTCAATGATATCATTAAAGCCTCTACGAAATTCAATTTTAGACGAATTAGGCTACACACCCGATAACAATATTGAAAATATTGCTGTATCCATTGAGGGTGAATACATTCTCAACGACTATGGTGTACAGTCACAACGGCAATTAAATGAAATAACAAACAGCCGAAACGGTCAAATGCAAACATTTACTGTAGAAAAATTAAAAGAAAGAAGACCATAATGTTTTACGAAATAACCAACAATCCAGACCTTAAGAGCAAACCCGTAATCCTCAATTTACACAATATCGATACAGACACTACTGTCAAAGGTTATATCAATGATATTAACGCATTTACGGAAAAAGACAAACTCACATTTGGTCAAAAACTTTATATCCCAAATAAAGAATCCCTTGACATCAACATTGATATGTTTGCATTAATTGCCGAACCAAAAGATGAATACCACCCTCAATCTATGACGGCTCTAATTAATACGCTAATCATGATTCTCGTTAAAGAAAATGATCAATACCTATTCAAGCCACACTTCGTATCTCTCGTATTTTATTTAAAAATTGTATTTGACCTAAAATTCAATAAAATGTTGACAAAAGAACAAACCATCATAAAAAAAGGATTTCCTGTATATATCCCGGAAATCAACGATATTTACAACTATACTATAATTACTGCCGATGATGGATTTATTCCCAATATTGACATCAAAAATAAAAAATGGAGCATTTATTCCCCAGAATTACTTAATGGTTTAACCTACAAACAATTCAATTACCTAATACATACGTCAAAATCACTACTAATTAACTCAACCAAAATTGACACAATTTTTGACCAAATCATTGAATATCAAAAAACAGAAAAACACAGTCATATGGAATTGATCCAGTCAAATCATTCATATCAACCCTATGATGTGTATGACTTATCACAGCTAAAAGCCGATTTTAAAGACATCTGGCTTTAAAATTCAAATGGAGGCATGAAATGCAAGTTAAAGACGTAATTACAGACCCAAATGTTATTGCCACATTTGGCGATAAGTTTGGAAAAATAGGCAAGATTCAAATTGAAAACGGGCAAATGCCTATCAATCAAATCATCACAGCCTGTGGATTTTCAATTAAATACAGACCTTGTGATAGCAATCCTATGTTTGACATGGAAACTAAGCAAATCTTCGTTAACGATACCCTACCCAGTCATACACAAAATTTCATGAAAGCAAAAATATTAGGATTGGTACTATTACAGTCCAATTATCAAGCAATGAAAAAGAAAGTAGAGGAACAAATATAATGTCATTTTCTAAAATTCACGACTTATTGACTGCTGCCGAAAATACTACGCCAGAATGGCAAAAATTCTTAAATGACGCCGATGAGTTCTTCAGTAAAATCGAAAAAGAAGATGAACGTCGCAATGAAATCGACAAAAATTTGTCATCTAAAGATATGCTTGAATGGTTATCATCAACGCTTATTCAAACAAAAAATTACAACAATATCCTTAATCAGGATTTGTCAAAATCAGAATTAGACCAAGCCCTCGTTCACACAAATCGAATCAAAGCCGCAATCAAACGCTTCTTCAAACTTAAAGTAATCACTGATATTAACGTTCATGCGTTTCTAAACTATAACAAATTACAGTCAGAACTTATGTTCACGTCATGGCTAATTCCTATCAAACTAAATAATGAACACTACATTATTGATGAGATTAACGGGCAAGGTGAAACCTATGTTTCAATCACAAAATATAAAACAGATAACCCGTTATTCCCGCATATCACCAAATGGTACAAATTTGAAGATGTCTTTAATTTGAAATCACTAAACCAAGCAAAGGAAAATGAAACATATATGATTGAAATAGCAAATGATGAGCACGAAAACGACGTCAAACGTATCCTTACAGCATGTTTAAACCAAGGGTTTTGGCTATCACCACAACAAGCTATTTTAGCATGGGAAACTGAATCTGAAGCAAATGCCGCGTCATGGTTAGACCTTGACTCATTATCTGATATTGATATTGCCAGTCGAATTAAATATCACGTATATTAATATCAACAACTGTAGTCTATGCTATAATAAATATAGAAAGGATCAAAATATATGAAATTCATTGGAAACATTATTTGGATTATATGTGGTGGACTAACTGGCGCAATTTCATGGTTCATTGTAGGCCTAGGCCTATGCGCTACAATCATAGGAATACCCATTGGTATTCAATGTTTTAAAATATCCAAACTAAGCTTTTGGCCCTTTGGCAAAAAAGTAATATTTCAAGGGGGAATCTTCTCAATCATCGCTAATTTGATATGGTTTCCATTTTTAGGTATACCTCTAGCCACGGTTCATTTAATCAGTGCCGCTATATTAACAATAACCATTGTCGGATTTCCATTTGCATTACAAAGTTTGAAATTAGCAAAAATATCAATAATGCCATTTGGTCAACAACTCGTATAATAGCAAAAAGACTTTAATCTCGGTTCTTTATAAAATCACTAGCCCTGACTTTGCAGGGCCAATTAATAATTTGAAAATATAAATCATAGGAGTATATAGCATGGTAAAATTAAACAAAGAAACGCTCATTAGTAACTATCAAAACAAATATCCCAATGTATCAACAGACACGGCAAAACGTCATATGGACGCATTGTTGACATACGTAGCATCATCTACAATTTCAAAACCAGGTGACGTTCAATTTTGGGCAAAAGATAATATTGATACAACTCTGCCTACAATTTTTATATCTACTGGATTATACGGTGGATATAAAAATGATAACCACGGCCCAGAATGGGCTGCCATTCTTCATGCTAATTCAGATTATATCGAATCAAAAGGAATCGTCATCGATAACTTCAATGAAGGCGGTGGAATTGGAGGCATGGGTACACGTCTTGCCATTCAATCAGAAAAAACAACACAACGTTATAATGAACTCAAAGCATTCATTGATAATCAAGCAAAAGAGGCATTAGCCTCATTTTAAAAGACCAAATTTGGTCTTTTTTTTCCAAAACCCCAAGCCCTGACTTTGCAGGGCCAATTAATAATTTGAAAATAAAAATTATTAGGAGACTTTCATTTGAAAATTAAATTTACTCATGATATTTATCATGAAATCATCATGGATACAGATCATGTTAAGCCTGTAAATTCACTAATTCCTAACGATTATCACAAAGAACATTGGGACGAAATGTATCTAGGCGACACAGTATCATTCGGTCACAGTGCATGTATGTGGTTTGATGGCTTTCATGATTATAGAGACATTATGTTTATAAATCTTGATGCCAAAACCATTCAACACGAATTTGATAAACTTGAAGCAAAATTTCCAATTGTCTACGATGATTTAAGAAACAAGCTCATGGTTGAAACAAATCTTGACTTTAATACATGGTACAAAGAAAATTTGGCATATAAAAACAGACGATAATCAATATGTTGCAACCACATCTACAGGCAAAAAACCAATCATTATGTGGCTTTAACACTAACACTAACAAGGAGAAAATAACAATGGCAATGTACGTATTAAATCAAATCGCAGTAAAAATTGAAAAATCACAAGAAGCAAAAAAAGCATTAGAACAATTAGCTGATCATTTTGTTATCAGTAATATTCCTAACGATTTTAATGATGAAATTCAATCAATCGATATTGAACAAATCATGAATGAACTAGACGTTGACCGTAATGCAATGTCGCCAGAACAAATTGACGCAATTGACTCAGGACTATTCCGTGATGAAGTTTATGCACCGCAGAATACGCCTGAATCGGCTCTCGTCCCATTCATCCAAGAAAACGATGACAATTATCTCATGTATATCCCTTACACGAAACCCGGCTATTCATTAGATGAAGGCAAACCTTATCATCAAAATCATTTCGATGACGTTAAACTAATGGCAAGTGCCATCTCTGTCATCCTTCCAAATGCGGCTATTGCCTACGATTCAAAATCAGAACAAGAGCAATACATAAAACGCTCATTCATTAAATTAGAAAAATAAGAGGATGTCATAATGATTGATTACAAAATTATAGAGGGAACACTCAGCAACCAAAAGGAATTTGAAAAAAAGGTAAAAGAAGCAATGAATAAGGGTTGGAAACCAATTGGTGGTGTAGCAATCACACAAGCCGGATCCGCATACTCATGTATCATTGTCCAAGCTCTAACTAAAACATATTCAAATAACAAATCAAAAAAGGCATAAGCTTTTTCAGAAAGGAATCTATTTATGGAAAATATTTACGATGAAATCATTTGTCATGGATTTTGTAATATTTTAGCCAATGAATTAAATCAAAAACTAAATTTGCCAATACAAGCAGCCATAGATTACGATTTTGAACTTGAGTCTTCCGTTCTTGTTCATATGTGGAACGTTTTGCCTAAAGGGCAAAACTATGATGGCAAAGGAATCATGCCATCAAACACACTAAAGTATCTCGAAGATAACTATGAAGAACTCGATCAATTTATCGTCATAACAGACTCTAATGAAATTGAAAACCTCATCCAGTTCTGGATTGATTCGAATATACCATTGCCCTCTAAAAACGATTTTCTACAAAGTGATGGCAACAAAATTCAAGCTGAGCAATATTTGAACAAGCATATCACTAAAGTATCAAAATTATTAAAAGATTAAACATTGAAAATACTAACATTTGTTAGTATTTTCTGTTTAACACAAAAAAGATACATTGATTTCACTATATATCTCAATATTTGTGTTTTCTTCTGTTTTTCATTTTTATACTTATGATATTTTTTTTTCTACATTATAGTTGACCTGCTTATATATTAATGTTATTCTATAGATGTAGATATATCATTTACATACAATTGACACCGTCTGAGACGATCAATAACATATAATAATAGTCTGGAAAACAGAAATGTTAACTGGATAAAGGTAGGCAGTATGCCCTTATTTCATTTATCGTTAATCTGAACAAGATTCAGATAAATGGGTATTAACGTAACTTCACATTTTACA
>Ga0208186_100009_pt1 | contig 35142 bp, 37 predicted proteins | sample Shrwel1BS1Day23_FD_187537 | JGI IMG/M metagenome (GOLD analysis project Ga0208186, IMG submission 187537) | Subsurface microbial communities from deep shales in Ohio, USA - Utica-3 well 1 S-1-Day23 (SPAdes) (version 2) ... | reverse complement strand
ACGGCTACAATAATCACATCCTGCTGAAATTGCTTTCCTTTAAAATGATTCATCGTCATTCCTCCTGCTATCTTTTTCTATTATTCTACCTTATTTGATAGTAGATTTAAAACTTTGCAACAGAACCAACAGGCTTATCAGGTCTTTAAGCGAGATTTTTTACGGGCAAATTTAATCTTCTGGTTTTATACAGCATTGAGTTTGCTATTAGCCTATAATCTTTATCTTTCCGTTCAAATTCAAGGATTGATGTTTATAGTGATTGACTTTATATTATTTTTTGGCATAACTTATCTGATGACCGCTTTTGAATATTCAATGATTTTTGATAGTCAGTTTGATATCAGTTTTGGCAATTTATTAAAAATGAGTTTTATTTCTAATTTTATTAGTTTTAAAACCTACCTAAAACTCTTATTTGGAATAGTGGTAATTTGTGTTTTAACTTGGCGTTTTAAAGGCTTAATTTTATTTGGATTAATCGGCCTATTACAAGTTTATTCTTTAAGTGTCACAAAAGATTGGCGCTTGAAAATAGAAGAACAATTAGCAGAATAAAAAATTAAGAAATATTTGAGAGGACGATTAACAATGGAATTGAAATTCCAAGAAAATTTCCTTTGGGGAGCTGCGAAAAGTGGCCCTCAAACTGAAGGACGATTTAAAAAACAGCATGACAATGTTTTTGATTATGATTTTGACAATTATCAAGAGCGCTTCTGGGGAGCAATAGGTCCAGACACTGCCAGTAATTTTTTTAATGACTTTCGTGAAGATATAAAATTAATGAAAGCTGCTGGTCTAAAGTCTATAAGAACAAGTATCCAGTGGTCTCGCTTGATTGATGACTTAGAAAAAAATACCTTAAATGAGAAAGCAGTCGATTTTTACAATGCTATAATCAATGAGTTTATAGCTCAAGGCATTCGTCCGATGATAAATTTGAATCATTTTGACTTACCTGTCGAATTATTACATCGTTATGGAGGTTGGGATAGTCGTCATGTCGTTGATTTATATGCTGGTTTTGCTGCAAAATGCTTTGCGGAATTTAGTGATCGAGTGATTGATTGGTTTACTTTTAATGAGCCAATGGTCGTCGTTGAATGTGGTTATCTCTTAGGTTTTCATTATCCTGATATTGTGGATGGAAAAAAAGCTGTTCAGGTAGCTTATCATTTGCAACTGGCTTCAGCTCTTGCAATAGAGCAATACCGAAAAATCAATCAAAATCCTGAAGGACGAATTGGGATTATTTTAAATCTAACTCCTGCTTATCCAGCCACTGAAAAAATAGAAGATTTAAAAGCAGCAGAAATGGCGGACCTCTGGCAGAATCGACTCTTTTTAGATGCGTCAGTAACAGGAGAATTTCCTGAGGAATTAGTCAAAATTCTATCAGAAGAAAATGTTTTATGGTCAGCAGAATCAGCAGATATAAAATGCATAAAAGAAAATAAAATTGACCTATTAGGAGTCAATTATTATCATCCAAGTCGTCTGCAAGAACCTGAATATTCCAGTGATAGTCTGGCACAAGATTGGCGTCCGGATAAATATTATGCCCCATATAATAAGCGAGGGGTCCGAATGAATGCTGACAGGGGATGGGAAATTCATCCTCAAACCATTTATGAAATTGCCAAGCGAATCCAAGAAGATTATGGAAATATTCCTTGGTTTATTTCTGAAAATGGGATGGGCGTGGAAAATGAAGAACGTTTTAAAAATGAAGAGGGTCAAATTCAAGATGATTATCGAATTACTTTTACGATAGAACATCTTTATTGGCTACATAAGGCAATTCAAGAAGGTTCAAATTGTTTTGGATATCATGTGTGGACACCAATTGATTGTTGGAGTTGGCGAAATTCTTATAAGAACCGCTATGGCTTGATTAGCTTAAATGTTCATACTCAAGTCAAAACTTTAAAAAAATCTGCTTATTGGTATAAAAATTTAACTGATTCATCACTTTTACAAGTTCCCAATTCGATTTTAGAAAAGTATGATGAAGTTTTAAAAAATTAAGTAGAGGCAAAAATTCATAGAAGAACTTTAGGAGGAAAAAAATGTCATTATTAACAATCGATATTGGTGGAACCAGCATTAAATATGCAAGATTTGCTGACGGAAAATTAGGAGAAGAAGGTGCTTTTGGTACTCCTGATAATTTAGAACAGTTTTATCAGTCTCTAACGGCAGTAGTTGAGCAATTTAAAGAAAATTCTGATGTTTGTGGAGTAGCAATTAGCTCTCCTGGAGCAGTTAACAAGGCTTCTGGCGTGATTGAAGGAGCAAGTGCTCTCCCTTATATTCATGATTTTGAAATTCATGCTGAACTTGAAAAACGCTTTGGTCTACCCGTATCGATTGAAAATGATGCCAATTGCGCGGCCCTCGCTGAGGTAAAATTTGGTGCGGCAAAAGGTCTCTCAGATGTCCTTTTACTTGTTCTTGGTACGGGCGTTGGAGGCTCTGTTGTAATGAACGGGAAGGTTCATCATGGAAAACATCTCTTTGGTGGTGAATTTGGTTTTATGCTCATGGATGATGAACATTCGTTTTCAGATTTAGGAACAACCATACGGATGGCTGAGCGCTATAATAAACGCACAGGAGAAGAGCTTGATGCTATTGAAATCTTTGAAAAAGCCTTTAATGGCGATAAAATTGCGAATGAAGAAAAAGATATTTTTCTATACAATGTCGCCAAAGGAATCTTCAACCTGACTTATTCTTTTGACCCTGAACGAGTTATTATCGGGGGAGGGGTATCCCAAGCAGAATGGCTAATTCCAGAACTTCAAAAACAATTGAAAAAAATTATGGAAATTATTGAAGTCGCCACTTTTATGCCAGAAATTGTAACCTGTGAATTTAGAAACTCTGCCAATTTAATTGGTGCAGCAGTAGATTTTTCACAAACTTATAATAAATAATCACTGACAGAAAATCTTTCACTAAAATATAGGAAATAAAAGCTAAAAAGTAACCAAAATATAGGAAAATATTATGACAAAACATTATGGCTCAATTGAAGCAGGCGGAACAAAATTTGTTCTTGCGATTGGCGATGAGCATTTTAACATTTTAAAAACAAACCAAATTCCAACAACGACACCTGAAGAAACAATTTCTAAAACAATTGAATTTTTCAAAGAAAATACTGTCAGTTCTTTGTCAGTTGGTTCTTTTGGACCGATTGATATCAAACCCGAAAGCCCGACCTATGGTTATATAACAACCACGCCAAAAGCTGGTTGGGCCAATGTTGACCTCTTAGGAAAACTTAAGGGCGAACTTGATATTCCCATGGTTTTCACTACTGACGTTAATAGTTCAGCTTATGGTGAAATGATTGTGACTGGTGGAAAATCATTAGTATATTTCACAATCGGAACAGGAATTGGCGGAGGAGCCGTGCAAGATGGGAAATTTATTGTTGGATTTTCTCATGCAGAAATGGGTCATCAGTATGTGAAACGTCATCCAGATGACCTCGATTTTGCAGGAGTTTGTCCATTTCATGGCGATTGTTTAGAAGGAGTGGCAGCTGGGCCATCACTTGAAGCCCGTTTAGGTATTCGTGGAGAAGATATTCCAACTGACAGCAAAGTTTGGGAGATTCAAGCTTTCTACATTGCCCAAATCGCTGTTAATACAACCTTAGCACTTGCACCTGAGAAAATTGTTTTTGGGGGTGGTGTCATGACTCAAACGCACATGATTGAGCGGGTGCGCAAAGAATTCACAAAACTAATGGCCGGTTACGTCCATGTTCCCTATTTACTGACAGATTATATTATGACTCCGTCAGTTGCTAATAATGGTTCAGCGACAGTAGGCAATTTTGCTTTGGCCAAAGAATTAGATGAAAAAAACTACTGACAAGTCTGTCAGTAGTTTTTCATTTTTGTCAGTAAAAAATAAATGTAATCACTATCATACGATTTTCCCAAAAATTATTTTATTTATTCATAAATATCTCTGCAAAATAGAAGAAAATATGTTAGAATAAGTCTAATAAAATATTTGAACAAAAGTTCGAACTTTCCAATAGGAATTCGGACTTTTGCACCTTATAAGAGGAGGGTCCCTTGTCCGACACTACACTTGAAAAAATCATTGTACTCGACTATGGTTCACAATACAATCAACTTATTGCGCGTCGTATCCGAGAAATCGGTGTTTTCTCAGAACTCATGAGTCACAAAGTCACAGCCAAAGAAATTCGTGAGATTAATCCAATCGGTATTATTCTTTCAGGCGGTCCAAATTCAGTTTATGATGAAGGTTCATTCGATATTGACCCTGAAATCTTCGAACTTGGTTTGCCAGTTCTTGGTATTTGCTACGGCATGCAATTGATGAGCTACAAACTTGGCGGTATGGTAGAAGCAGCAGGCGAACGCGAATACGGCGTTGCACCACTTCAACTCACTGAAAAATCAGCATTGTTTGCAGGAACTCCAGAAGTTCAAGATGTTTTGATGAGCCATGGTGACCGTGTAACAGCTATTCCTGAAGGTTTCCACGTTGTCGGAACTTCACCAAACAGTCCATTTGCTGCCGTTGAAAACACTGAACGCAATTTGTACGGCATCCAATTTCACCCAGAAGTTCGTCATTCAGTTCACGGAACAGAAATGCTCAGAAACTTTGCGCTTAACATCTGTGGAGCCAAAGGGAACTGGTCAATGGAAAACTTCATTGATATGCAAATCAAAGATATTCGTGAAAAAGTTGGCGACAAAAAAGTACTCCTTGGACTTTCAGGCGGTGTAGATTCATCAGTTGTGGGTGTTCTTTTACAACGTGCCATTGGTGACCAATTGACATCAATCTTTGTTGACCACGGTTTCCTTCGTAAAGGCGAAGCTGACCAAGTCATGGAAACATTGGGCGGAAAATTTGGTCTTAATATCATCAAAGTAGATGCTCAAAAACGTTTCATGGACAAACTTGTTGGCCTTTCAGACCCAGAAACAAAACGTAAAATTATCGGTAACGAATTTGTTTATGTTTTTGATGATGAAGCAAACAAATTAGAAGGTGTTGACTTCCTTGCTCAAGGAACACTTTACACCGATGTCATTGAATCAGGAACAGATACAGCTCAAACAATTAAGTCACACCATAATGTTGGTGGACTTCCAGAAGACATGCAATTCCAATTGATTGAACCATTGAACACACTTTTCAAAGATGAAGTTCGTGCGCTTGGAACACAACTTGGAATGCCTGATGAAATTGTTTGGCGTCAACCTTTCCCAGGTCCAGGACTTGCCATTCGTGTCCTTGGTGATTTAACAGAAGAAAAATTAGAAACTGTTCGCGAATCAGACGCAATTCTTCGCGAAGAAATTGCTGCTTCAGGACTTGAACGTGATGTTTGGCAATATTTCACAGTAAATACAGACGTGAAATCAGTCGGTGTCATGGGAGACCAACGGACATATGACTATACATTAGCCATCCGTGCCATCACTTCAATTGATGGGATGACAGCAGACTTTGCCCAACTTCCTTGGGATCTTCTCCAAAAAATCTCAAAACGTATCGTCAATGAGGTTGACCACGTCAACCGTATCGTCTACGATATTACGAGCAAACCACCAGCAACTGTTGAGTGGCAATAGAATAAAAAAACTGATAGCAACTTACTGTTATCAGTTTTTTTGTTATTAAAAATAAGAAGCGTTAGTTTAAACTGGCGCTTTTTGCTATCAAGAACATGCAAGATATTAAGAAGGAGGTAAGTACATTAGAAGTAACATAGACAACATTTCCTAAAGAATATCATAATATTAGGTAAAAAAGTAAAAATGAAAGCGCTATAATTCTATTAACGCAAATACTTATATATTAGTTTTGTAATAAATACAGGGATGAAAAAATAATTTATCTTTAGAAAATGAAAGTTTTGAACTAACCTAGAGATGATTCATCTCCTTAGAAGGAAAATTTTTAATATGAAATCTATTAAAAAATATTGGCAGCTATATTTAATTGTGGCTATCCCAACAGTCTATCTTTTAGTTTTTCGCTATATTCCGATGCTTGGAAATGTGATTGCTTTTAGAACTTATTTACCGGGAGGTTCTGTCTTTGGACAGGATTGGGTTGGACTTCGATATTTCCAGATGTTTATTGGAGATGCAACCTTTTGGCAAGTTTTTCTTAATACACTTTCTATTGGGATTTGGACATTGATTTTTACCTTCCCCTTACCTATTATCTTCGCTCTTTTACTGAATGAAGTTAAAAACAGGATCTTTAAAAAATTCATTCAAACAGCCTCTTATCTTCCCTATTTTTTATCAATTGTCATTATTGCGGGAATGATTTTAGATTTTACCTCAAGCAATGGTTTTATTAATAACGCCATTCATTTCTTTGGTGGAACTCGTATTCTTTTTATGCAAGACCCGAAATGGTTCCAACCGATTTATGTCATTTCGCAAGTATGGCAAACCTTAGGTTGGGGTTCAATTCTGTATTTGGCAGCATTGACAAATATTGATGATACGCTTTATGAAGCTGCTAAGATGGATGGAGCCAATCGTTGGCAACAAATGCTCCATGTCACCTTGCCCGGAATTTTACCCACAATTATCACGATGCTTGTTTTAAATGTTGGTTCTGTTTTAGGAGTTGGTTTTGAAAAAGTTCTCCTCCTTCAAAATCCGTTGGTTTACTCAACAGGAGATGTTGTTTCAACTTACCTCTATCGAGTAGGGATACTTTCGTCAAACTTTTCTTATGCGACAGCGATTGGTATTTTTGAAGCGATTATTGGTTTAGTTCTAGTACTGGGTTCTAACAGAATTTCTGCGAAGATTACCAAGACTTCATTATGGTAAGGAGGATAAAATGAAAGATAGTATCGGTTATAAAATTTTCAAAGTGATCAATGCAATTATTTTGATTTTGATTGTCATTGCAACAGTCTACCCCTTTTGGAATGTTGTTGTTCAGTCATTTTCAAGTGAAAATGCAATCACAGCAGGAAATGTTGTTCTAACACCCGTTGGTTTTAATTTAGAAACCTATAAATACGTTATGAGCGACCCTATTTTCTGGATTAATTATAAAAACACCATTATTTATACAGTTGTTGGAACAGCAATTTCTTTATTTTTGACGACGACACTTGCTTATGTCACCTCAAAAAAATATCTTCCAGGGCGTAAATTTTTCATTGGACTTTCTGTTTTCACTATGTTCTTTGCTGGAGGATTGATTCCAAACTACTTGTTGATTAAATCATTAGGTTGGATGAATACGATGTGGGCAGTCACAGTACCAGGAGCACTTTCTATTTTCAATATGTTGATTATGAAGTCTTTCTTTGAATCAATGCCAGATGCATTAGAAGAAGCAGCGATTATTGATGGAGCAACTCCATTTCAAATTTTGATGCGAATCATCTTGCCATTATCTAAACCAATATTGGCAACCATGGTCTTATTCTATGCGGTTGGAGCATGGAATGCTTGGTTTGGAGCTTTCCTCTACATGGATAACAAGAATCTCTTTCCGGTTTCAGTATATCTACGAAATCTAGTCAAAGGAGCAACGGGTGCCGAGGCGCAAAGTGCTGATGAACAGAGTCAGGTGAGTTCAAACATTAAGGCAGTAACCATGGTCTTAACAGTATTACCTGTACTAATCGTTTATCCATTTTGTCAAAAATATTTTGTTAATGGAATCATGATTGGTTCTGTTAAGGGTTAAGTTAGTCAGTTTCTTGAATTAAAACTGATACGTTTTAGTTCAGATTATATAAATACATAAGGAGCACAAGAATGAAATCTTGGAAAAATTTATTGGTTGGAGCGGCAGTGATTGGCGCTTCAGTGATGTTGGTCGCTTGTTCATCGAACAGCAAATCAACATCAAATGCAAAAGCTGGTGTGATTAATATGTCAAGCCAAAAAGGCTATATGAAAAATTTCAAAGCTGATGAAACTTTTAAAGCGGCTTCGGCATTAAATCTTTCAATGATGTATCGTGATTCCCCTAATTATCCAGTTAAAAACAGTTGGATGTTGTGGTCTGAACTAGAGAAAAATCAGAACGTTACTTTTAAAAGAACATACATTCCTTTATCTGATTATCCACAAAAACGCTCAACTTTGATTGCGGCTGGTCAAACGCCAGACATCGTAACAGCAGTAGCCCCTGGTGAAGAAACACAATTTGTCGCAGGTGGACAAATCCTCCCTGTATCAGATTATCTAAAATATATGCCCAATCTTTCTGCACGCCTAAAAGAATGGAAATTAACAGACTTATTTAATTCTCATAAGCAAAAAGATGGCAAAGTTTATATCTTACCTCAAATTGGTGAAGTTCCAACTTACGATTATACTTTTGCCTATCGTTCAGACATTTTTGAAAAAGCTGGTATCAAAGCCCCAACAACTTTGGATGAATTCACTAAAGCGCTTGAAACACTCAAAGCAAAATATCCAAGTGTAACACCATATTCAGACCGTTGGCAGTTTAATGCCATTCCAAATATTGTTGCACCACAGTTTAATACTAGTGCTGGTTGGGGTTATTCAAATGCCACTTATGACAAAGGAGATAACAAATTTGTCTTTACTGGTACTACACCAGATTATAAAAAATTCGTAAGTTACTATAGTAATTTAGTCCAAAAGGGCTTGATGGATAAAGAATCATTAACTCAAACTGATGATACAGCAACAGCAAAATTCATCAATGGGCAATCCTTTGTCATTGGCACAAATGGTTCTGAATTTACAACTTTACAAAAAAACTTACAAGCAAAACACCCAGATGAAAAAGTAGCAATGATGACAGTTCCTGCAGGGGAAAATGGTTTGATGGTTCAAGATAACCGGATTGCAGCCGTTGCTGGTATGATGTTATCTTCTAAATTGAAAAATAGTGACCATTTCCTTGCCACCCTCCAATTTATTGACTGGTTACTTTATTCAGACTCTGGACAAACCTTTGCGCGCTGGGGAGTTGAAGGTACAACTTATACTAAATCTGGAGACACTTACACTTTGGCAAAAGATGTTAATACCTTAGGCTTGAACCCAAGTGGTACAAAAGACCTGCAAAAAGATTTTGGTTTCCGTAATGGTGTCTTCTATGCTGTTGGCTCTGGTTCAAAAGCTTTGATTTACTCTCAATATAATGATGTAACTAAAGAATTTTCACAAGCAATGGATAAGAATGCAAAAATTGTTGCAACTGCACCTGTTTATCCAATGAGTTCAACAGACCTTGAACAATTTTCTTTACTTGATACGCCTTTGAAAGACTTCGTTACCGCTCAAACACAAGCTTTTGTAAGTGGGCAACGTCCAATGTCTCAATGGAGTTCTTACGTGAAAGACGTACAAGCTAAGAATTCGGCAAAACTTATTGATATGGTTAATAAAGCCTATAAGGCGGCAAAATAAGTATTATTAGACAATTAAGCTAGAAGGCAACTTCAATGGCTTAATTTTTTAGGACAGTCTTTAATCATTTTTGATTAAAGACTTTCTTAAAAAATATTCTGGATGTAAAGGAAAGCAAGATGAATCCTAAAAAAGATGTTACCGAATAGGTTTATTATAAACTAGCTGGACAAATTGGACATATCATATTTTTACAATTAATGTTTGTAATTTCTATTTTTCCAATCCCTCTCTCATTTTTGTTTGTTAAATATGAGATTGGAAATTTTATTTTCATGACTCCTTTATTTTTTCTAGTGGCTCCGGCATTAGCAGCTTTAAGCTCGGCGACTCTTTATGTTTTAGAAAGTGAAGATGTAAAGCATTTAGGGATATATTTTTGGAAATAATATAGAAAATTATTTTTAGATGCTCTAAAAATTGGAATTCCAGTGATTCTAGCCGCTTCAATCATTCTGATTGATATTGCCTCGATGCAAAAATCTTCGACTCCGATATTTTCTTGGTTCTTTATCTTATTACTCCTTGTTTTATTAGTCTTCACAGTTTTTGTTGGATTGATTAATATTAAGTTCAGATTTAGAATGCGAGATATGTTTAAAATCAGTCTGGTTTGGACAATGGCTTTTCCAAGTTCGATCATTAAAGTTATTATATTAAGCCTAGGATTATTAGGAATCATGTTTTTTGTGAGTGGTTTTTTGATTTTCGTTTTAAGCAGCACTTATCTTTATCTTATCTGCTACGAATCAACTAAAATGCTAGATTGGGTCTGGAAAAATTATACGCAGGAAGGTAAGAGTAGTACAGAAGTCTAAAAAATAGGAGAAATTATTATCTATGAAAAGCCAAATTGTTAGTCAAACAAAAACTTCAATGCTTATTAGCGGAGTTGTAAAGATTACTTATGATAAAAAAGATGATGAAGCAATAACTAAGTATGCTTTAATAAATCTAAAAAATGATTTAACGAATGTTTTAGGCGAAGAAGCAATTCTTGCAACTGAGAGCAAAAATTCTAAGATTATCGTTGCAACAATCGATACTTCATTAGCAAAATCGCAAAAAAATTATGAGCTCTTAAGAGAGGCACTAAATAAAAAAGAGCAATATATTATTACCGTTTTTGAAGGGCAACTTCAATTGATTGGTAATGATAGAAGAGGAACGATTTATGCGATTTATGAATTTTTAAGTCAGATTGGTGTTTCACCATGGCATTACTGGATGGATGTGCCAATTAAAAAGCAAGCGGAGCTTTACCTAAATGAGCCTTTCTTTTTGATTGATGCTCCAAAAGTAGAAATGCGTGGCTTTTTTATCAATGATGAGTGGCCAGCTGCAGGAAATTGGGCGACTAAGCATTTTGGACATTTAATGAATGAAAAAGGCGAAAAAATGAATTCTTTTAATCACCTTTATTATGAAAAATTATTTGATTTGCTACTTCGTTTAAAAGGAAATTTCATTTGGCCTGCCATGTGGGATTCAGCCTTTTATGCTGATGACCCAGAGAATTCTAAATTAGCCCAAAAGATGGGAGTCATTATTGGAACATCACACCATGAACCAATGGGCCGTAATCATCAAGAATGGATTCGTAATCATGGACAATATGGCAATGGAGACTGGGATTACGAAAGTAATCAGGAGGGATTAGAAAAATATTTTCGACAAGGAATTGAGCGTTCTTATCAGACTGAAGATATTTTTACTCTTGGAATGCGTGGTAATGGGGACGAAGCAATGGGAGAGGGAGAAAATATTTCCCTTTTAGAGCAAATTATCAATAAGCAAAGGAAAATTATTTCCGAAGTGACAGGGCGTTCTGCTAAAGAGACACCACAGATTGGGGCGCTTTATAAGGAAGTGCAAGATTATTATGATAAAGGAATGCGCGTGCCTGATGATGTCATCTTACTTTTATGTGATGATAATTGGGGCAATCTTCGGAAACTTCCAAGTTTAGAAAATCGAGATAGAAAAGGTGGCTTTGGAATTTACTATCATTATGATTATGTTGGTGGACCACGAAATAGTAAGTGGATTAATGTTTCTCAAATTCAAAGAACATGGGAACAAATGACTTTAGCTTATAACTATGGAGTTAGAAAACTTTGGGTAGTGAATGTTGGAGATTTGAAAGGTCAAGAATATCCTCTTTCTTATTTTATGGACTTGGCGTGGAATCCTGAGCAATCACTTGAGGAAATGGAAGGCTACACTAAAAATTGGGTAGAAAAACAACTTGGAGGAAATTATATCAATGATGCAAGTAAACTTCTTGCCGCTTATAGTAAATTAAATATGACAATAAGCCCTGAATTACTCGATAAAGATACATTTAGTTTAGAAATTGACTATGAGTTTGAGCGAATTCTTGCAAACTATCGGGATTTATCAAATCAAGCTGGTCAGCTTTTTGTATTGATGCCAGAGGAATATCGCCAAGTCTATGAACAATTAATATATTTTCCACTTGTTGCAACTGCCAATCTTTATGAAATGTATTATGCTCAAGCCATAAACTGGAAGTCTAACGATACCAAAATAGTGAATCAAGCAGCAGATAAAGTGGAGTGGTGTTTTAAACGTGATGCTGAATTAACTTCACACTATCATTCTTTAAATAATGGGAAATGGGAACATATGATGAGTCAAACTCATATTGGTTACCATGACTGGCAAGAACCAGAGTACCAAATCATGCCAGAGATTCGTCGTCTTAAATCAGAAGAATATCTTTCAAAAGAAATTGACCAATCAGTTGTGATTGAAGCAGCTGACTTTAACGAAAAATCTCAAGGAGAAGTTGTTTGGACAGAGATAGCTGATTTGGGAAAAACTTTCTCAGCAATTACCCCTCTTCCAAATAATATTATTCCAAGTAAACAAAATTTTGTTTGCTATGATTTTGAGACATCATCTTCAGGAGAATTTCAAGTTGAAGTTTTTCTCTCGCCAAGTTTAAATTGGAATAATAGTGGGCTTATTTATGGTTATCAAATTGATGATGGGGCAGAAGTAGAAATCAATTTTAATGGAAAGTATAAGGGAGAATTGGGAAATTGGCAAGCTGACCGAATCATCAGGAGTTTATCTGTTGCCAAGTTGGAGCAAGGTAAACATCGTCTGCTATTTTATGCTAAAAGTCCAGATGTGATTTTGCAAAAAATTTGTGCTTCATTTTGGAGAAATAAAAGAAACTTATTTGGGAAGAAATCATTCTGATTTAATTAATAGTGGGGTGATTTAAGATAAAAAAACGAGGTTCTACAAAGTTCCTCGTTTTTTATATCTTATTCAGCAACGGCTAATTCAGGTTGATTCTCCATTAGTTTACCATTGTTTAATTTTAATAGATAAGGAATAAGCATGATGAGACCAGCTACAAAGGCAATTCCTTCTGTTAGGGTCATTGAACAAATCAGTCCAGTTAAACCATAGAACTGATGTAGGATAATGACGATTGGAATATAAAGAATTCCTTGGATAGTAGCCATTATGCCGGTTTGGGCACCTAGACCAGAGGCTTCAAAAATACCAGTAAATAAACCAGAGAAACCATTAAAGACGGACGATACAAGTTGTGCGGCGAGCACGATTAATCCAACTTTTATTACCGCACTATCATCGGTAAAGAGTTGCATGACCGGAACTCTAAATAGATAGACAATGAGGGCAAAGAGGATAGAAATTCCACCAATCCAAATAGATAATTCTTTGAGAGCTTCTTTTAAGCGTTGGGTGTTTTTAGAAGCAAAACTATAGGCAAAGAGAGGAATAGCCCCTAAAAAGAGTCCCATGGTCAAAAATTCAGGCAGTTGAGTAATTCTAAGGGCGATACCAAAACTAGCAAGAACATTGTCTCCATATTCAACGGAGAAGTGGTTTAATAAGAGGGTTGTAACAATCATAAAGGCTGATTTAAAAACTTCCGCAATCCCAATTTTATAGATTTCAAATTGGTCTTTTAAGCTGATTTTAAAATGTTTCAAAAACCCTTTGAGAGATTCACTTTTATTTTCTAAAAACCAGACATAATAAGCAGTAGAGGCTAGATTTGCGATTACCATTGAAAGTCCAGCACCAATGACATGAAGATTTAAAACTAAGATAAAGAGGGCATCTAAGACAATACTAGTCGCTACTCCAACGAACATACCGTACATTGATTCTTTTGAGGCACCTTCAGCCCGAACTAATTGTTCCAGTCCATAGTTTAAAATCATACTAAAGCCACCACCTAATAAGACTGCGGCGTATTCTTTAGTATAGGTAAGAGTTGCAGCGTCTGCCCCCAGTAGATGAGCGATTGGCCTTAAAAAGAAAAGTGAAACAAGACCAATAAGCAAACCGATGGTTAGACTCATATAAAAAGAGTAACCAGCGATTTTCTTTCCTTTTTCTTTATCGCCAGAACCTAGCAAGCGAGTAATGAAGGTTCCACCACCGACGCCAAAAAGGTTTCCGATGGCCATAAAAACAATGGTTATTGTTAAACCTAGAGTAATTGTTGACATCATATTGGTGTCATGGACAAGGCCGATAAAGTAGGCATTGATTAAGTTATAGATTGTTGTTGCGGAAATTCCAATCATCATGGGAATTGATAAGTGAGCAATTGCTTTTCTGATGGGCGCTTCCTTAAGATAATAAGAGTTGGATTTTTTACTCATTTTTTTCTTCTTTCTGAAATAAATGATAGATAACTAAAAGTTAGATATCTAACTGTTTATATATATTAATACTTATTTTTTATTTTGTCAACATAAAACTATCTTTTAGAGAAATAATCTTTTTTAACAAAAAAGAGGGTCAGTAAGACTGATAAGAGAAGGGCCAGCAAACAAATGATTTCCCAAGAGACTTTTGGTAAATTTGTTAATGGTAGAGGAACATTCATGCCATAAAAACTAAAAATTATGGTAGGGATGGTTAAAATAATAGAATAGGATGTCAAAAATTTCATGACGCTATTCGTGTTATTATTGATAATAGAGTCATAAGAATCGGTCATCTCATTCAATATCTTATTTGAAATGTTAGACATGTCAAAAGCTTGGTCAACTTCAATCATTAAATCATCAAGAAGTTCCTTTTCTTCATCATAAAGTTTTAAATATTTACCACTTTTAATTTTATTTATTACCAATGAGTTTGATTTTAAGGACATAATGAAATAAATAAGGCTTCGTTCAATTTTCATTAAATTAATTAGGTCTTCATTTTTTGGAGTCTTACCAAGTGCTTGTTCAATCAGTATTCGTTTACGATTAAGGATTCTAATTCTATCGACATAAAGCTTGGCAATGGCTAACATGAAATGAAGGACAAAAGAAGTTTTATATTTTGGATTTAAATGATCCACCAGTTTTGAATTCTTTAGAATAGTTGCCATCTTTTTGTCTGCTACATTTGTGATAATCACCTCTTTGGTTACGATAAAACTCATGGGACCAGAAGAGTAGTAGGCAACGTCCGTTTGGTCCTCAAAAGGAATATCAAAAATAATGAGCAAACTCTTAGTTTCATCATCCATTTCGATTCGAGCACTTTCATCTTTATCTGTTGCATAGGATAAAAATTCTTCAGGGATATTAAAACTTTTTGATAGAAAATTTTTATCAAAAGGCATTTGGTCTGAGAAATTAATCCATTCTCTTGTTAAATTTTCAGACATTTGATTCTCCTTTTAAAATTAATAGTTAGAACTCTAACTAACAGTGTTCATCATAAAGTAAAAAAAGGGAAAAGTCAAGAACTAACTATTAGAAGCCTAATTGTTTTGAATTGACAATTAGATAAAAGACCATTATACTAAGAGTTAAGAACTAGTAAATAAAAAAGGAGACCAGAATGGCCAATACAATTTATTCCAATTTAATTCGTTCTATCTCACAAAAATCAATGATGGCTTCTAGTCAAATGATGAAAGATTTAGAAGTTAATCATCAACAAGCTAGGGTCATCGCTTATATTGCAGAGAACCAAGATAAGGGCTTAATTCAAAAAGATTTAGCAGAGGTATTCAATAGACGAGGAGCAAGTATTACAAGTATGCTCCAAGGCTTGGAAAAAAAAGGATATATCGAACGACGAATTCCTAAAGATAATGAACGTAAAAAAAATATCTATATTTTACCCAAAGGACTTAAAATTATTAATCAAATTAATCAAATATTTGAAGCCTCTGAAAGTAAATTGATTGGTGCTTTGACTGAGAAAGAACAAGCTGAATTCTTAAGGCTTTTAGAAAAAATAGATAATAACTTATAAGAAATAAAAAAAGACTAACTTAATGATTAGTCTTTTTTTATTTCAGCACAAATGTGTTTCTCAAAAAATATTATAGACTTTCTTTAAAAAAGATTACAGATTTCTTGACAAGTAAAATATAAAAAAGTATAATTTCTTTATCGTTTACAAACGTAAACGATAATGTTATATTAACTTATTAAAAAATAACCTTATTAAATTTAAATAATATTAAATTTTACTCGCAGCTTTATAATCTAAATAGAACTAGGAAGAAAAAATTATGACAGTATTAGACAAAGTAAATGAACCCAAAGACATCAAAAATCTTACACCTCTAGAACTAGAAGAGCTCGCTATAAATGTGCGCGATGCAATTCTTAATCGTGTGAGTCAATATCCAGGAGGTCATCTCGGACCAAATCTTGGTGTGGTAGAAATGACTGTTGCTTTACATAAAGTCTTTAATTCACCTGTTGATAAATTAATTTGGGACGTTAGTCATCAAAGCTATCCGCATAAAGTTTTAACGGGGCGCAAAGAATTTTTTACTGACAATGACAAGTTTTCTGGAACAACAGGCTATACAGACCCTGAAGAAAATGAACATGACTTTATACGAGTAGGTCATACATCAACATCTATTGCAACAGCTATGGGATATGCCTTAGCTCGAGATATGCAAGGAAAAAATGGAATATTGTAGCCATCATTGGTGATGGAGCGCTATCAGGAGGACTTGCATTTGAGGGACTTGATGGTGCAGGTACACTTAATGGGAATCTTATTATTATTGTAAATGATAATGAAATGGCCATCACCGAAAATCATGGAGGAATCTATCAACATCTTGCAGATCTTCGAGCAAGTAAAGGAACTTCAGCAAATAACCTTTTTAAATCATTTGGGCTTGATTACCGATACCTTGAGGAGGGAAATGATATCCAAAGTTTGATTGCCCTTTTTGAATCAGTAAAAGACATTAATCGTCCAATTGTTCTTCATATTCACACAGAAAAAGGACATGTTTATAAACCAGCAGTTGAAAATAAAGAAGGAATGCACCAAGTCTTTGCACCTTTTGATATTGCTACAGGTCAACCAGTCAATAGCTCAACAAATACCGTTCGCAGCTATAATAATGTATTTCTTGACTTTATGGAAGAAAAGTTAGCCAAAGGTGACAATCTTATCGCCATTAATGCCGCAATTCCAATGTTCTTTGGCCTGTCTCAATTTGCCAAGAATCATCCAAAAAATTATGTTGACGGAGGAATTGCCGAACAATATACAGTGACACTTGGTGGAGCAATCGCGGCAGCAGGAACTCGAGCTATAATTTTCCTAAACGCAACTTTCTTACAACGTGCTTATGACCAACTTAATCATGACTTGGCACTGAATAAAGAACCAGCAATTGTTATTATCAGTAACAGCCAAATTGGCGGGACAAATGATACTCACCAAGGTAGTTTTGTTTATAGTCAAACATCAAATATTCCCAATGTAATTGACCTTGCTGCAACAAGTGAGGAAGACCTTTTTGCAATGCTTAATTGGGCATATAATCAACATGAATATCCAGTGTTTATACACTTGCCAGAGCATACTTTGGAAAATCGTCCAACAAAAATTACTGATTTTAGCAAACCTCATTATGAAGTCATTAAGTCTGGCGAAAAAGTTGTACTCTTGGGTCTTGGTGCAATGCTTGAAAAAGCTGAAAATGTCGCAAAAGAACTTGAAAAATCAGGATTTAATCCAACGGTTGTAAATCCATTCTTTGTAAACCTTTTTGATGTAAATGCTTTAGATAAATTAGCTGAAACTCATGGACTTTTTGTTACGATTGAAGATGGCACTAAAGATGGGGGATTTGGTCAAAAAGTGGCTACTTATTTGGCAAGCAAAGGGATAAAAACACTTGTATATGGTGCAGATACTGAGTTTATTGATGCTGTTCCCAAAAATGAACTTTACAATCGATATCACATAGCACCAGAACTTATGGCAACTGATATTATTGAAGCAACAAAAGAATCTAAAGCGCCTAATTTATTTAAAAAAATATTTTCTAAATAAGAATTTTTGAAGAGTGAGGCTAGTTTTCGGGTAGATAAAATATGAAATAAATAGCTAAAAAAGATACTAGCGGTCAACTAGTATCTTTTTTTAGCTAAGATATTAAATATTAAGCATTTTGATTGGTTGCCGCAATATCGATTTCTCTGATATTAACAGATTGAGGCATATCATAAATGAATTTCACGGTTTGAGCAACTCGTTCAGAGGCTAGAGTTGTACCACCCATTGATTCTTTCCAAAGATTATAATCATTTAGGGCACTTTTGTCAGTAACATGTGTCAATAATTCTGTTTCGGCAGCACCAGGTGCAACAAGTGAAATTCGAACATTTTTAGCAGAAACTTCTTCTCTGACAGTTTCACTTAAACCATGGACACCAAATTTTGAAGCGACATAAGCGGCGTGATTGGTAAAAGTTTTTTTACCAGCAAGTGAGGACATATTAATCACTGTTCCTCCTTGACGTTCAACCATTTGTGGAAGAACAATTTGCATTCCATTGAGAACACCTAAAACATTAGTATCCATCATTTGTTTCCACTCGGCTGGATCTTGATTTAGGACGTTTCCTAGTAACATGACACCTGCATTGTTGACCAAAAGGTCAGTTTTGCCATATTTTTCCTCAGCTTTAGAAATAGCAATTTCAAAAGATTTTTTATCTGTGACATCTACAGATTCCACAAGAACATTTGTAAAATCAAGAGGCAAAGCTTTAATTTTATCAGTGCGACGCCCTAAAAGCAAGATTGGGAATCCGTCAGCATTAAAGAGTTTTGCGATTTCGGCACCGAAGCCTGAACTTGCTCCTGTTATAACAATAAGTGGTTTAGACATTTTATTTCTCCTTAAGAGTATTTTTTTGATATACTGATTATACAACATGGAGTTAACTCCATGTCAAGGAGAAAGAATGACAAAATATACAATTGGTGATATTTCACGTAAATTGAATGTTTCTAATGATGCTGTACGTTATTATGATAAAGAAGGTTTGCTGCCATTTGCCAAGCGAAATAAAGCTGGACGAAGGGAATTCACCGACGATGACCTTGGTTATATTGAAGTGATTGATTGTCTAAAAAAATCAGGAATTCCGATTAAGGATATCGCCCAATTTATTGATTGGTGTATGGAGGGGGACTCCACACTTGATGAACGTTTAGACTTCATGGAAACCCATGAAGAGCAACTTGAAGAAAAAATAAAAGTTTTAGAAATGAATTTGGCCTTTTTAAGATGGAAAATCTGGTATTATCAAACAGCAGCAGAAGCAGGAACTGAAAGTATTCATTTCATCCCTGGAACAACGCAAGTTAAACCAGAAATAAGAGACATTTTCAAATAAGATAAATAAAAGACAAAGAGTAATTAATATACTCTTTGTCTTTTATTTTTTCTTCGTTGGAAAATTAATAAGGAATAAGGATAAAAAGACGACTACTATTCCAATTTTTTGGAAACTTAAAAAAGAAATACCAAGAAATAAAGTAGAGATGAGTATCGCTGTCACCGGTTCAACCATTCCCAACATCCCAACGATATGTGGCTCTATGTATTTGAGACTGTTGATATAGAGAGAATAGGCTAAGAGTGTTCCAACGATAACAATTAGACTGACAAGAAGTAAATCAACTTGGTCAAAGTTTGCAGGTAAATTTGTTACGGGGTGAAGGAAATTGGAAATAAGGCCACCAATTAATAAAGCCCAAGCGACGAAATTTAGTGGAGAATGTTCTTTAATAAGTGGGCAAGGAATGAGTGTGTAAGCACAAACGCCGAGCGCTGATAAGAGGCCCCAAACAAGAGCAGAAGCAGAAAAACTGAGCTCTCCTAGATTGCCGTTAGTGACTAAGAGAAAAACGCCAATTAATGAAAGGAAAATGGCGATAATATCTAGCCGTCGTGGAATAGCTTTACTTTTGATGGCCAAAATAATAATTATTATTGAGGGACCCAAAGATTGTAAAATGGTGGCGATGGCTGCATTTCCATAAAAAACGGATAATAAGAAGGAAGTTTGAGCAAACAGTACACCAAAAATTCCAAAAGCAATAATCCTTAGACTCGATTTAAGAGAAGTCCAGACGCTAAAAATATTATTTTTTCTTAAAGCCAACCAAGCTAATAATAATAAGCCAGAAAAAAGCATACGTGTGGTTACTAACCAACCTGGTTCTATGGAGCAACGATTAAATAAAATTCCGGCAATAATACTACTAATACCAAAAAAAGAGGCACCCAAAGAAGCGTAAATTATTCCTTTATATTTAGTCATAAATGTACCAATTATTGGTTTTCTTTTTATTTGTCATTTTAACCTCACATTTCAGTATTTTATAGTCCTTATATTTATTATATATAAATTACATGCGAGAGTAAAATATTCACTGGAAATGGTATAAAAGAATAAAAAAATACTAATCATCTTGATCAGTATTTTTTTAATTAATCTTCAACACCATAAATTTCTACTTTGTAGCCAGTAATATTGAGACCACTTGCTTTTCTTGCCGCTTCGATGAGAGGTCGAAAATCAAAATTATCAACATTCATTATCTCACCAGTGGTTTTATTGACAACGTGATAATGAGGTTCACCGTAGTAATCATACCTCCTCTTACTTCCATCATTGATAGCAATAACAAGTTCACTATCGACTAATTTATCAAGTGTATTATAAACCGTGGCCAAGCTAATATTTTCTAAGTCTTCGTGAATCTGCTCAGCCGTTGGGTGGGTTTGATGTTTTATCAGGTATTCTAAGACAATGAGACGCTGTGGTGTAGCTTTTAAACCATGAGATTGTAATAGTTCTTTTAAGTCTTGTTCCAAAATCAGCACTCCTATCTTTATTATTTTATTTTATTATATCATCAACAGAAAATCATTTCAATAACTTGACATTTATTTAGAATCATTCTAAAATATAGTTTAGAATGATTCTAAAGGGATGGAATAATGAAAGAAAAAAATAACTTAATTCAAAGAAATAATATTGTTAGGGCCAGTATTATGGGGGCAAACGATGGTATCATCTCCATTGCTGGCATTGTAATTGGTGTATCCGGAGCAACTTCACATATTGGCACAATCTTACTGGCAGGTTTTGCTGGAACTTTAGCCGGTACGGTAAGTATGGCAATGGGTGAGTATGTGTCTGTCAGTTCGCAAAGAGATGCTCAAGAAAAAATTGTTCAGGAACAAAAAATAGCACTTGCTAATGATTATCAAAAGGAATTTGATTTTGTTTATGAGAAATATTCTTCAGTCGGAATTTCAAAAGAACTTGCGCATACGGCAACGGATGAAATGATGAAAAAAGATGCACTAGCGACAACGGTCAGAGAACGTCATGGATTTACAATTGGGCAAGAATTAAGTGCCAAAGGTGCAGCGATTGCGTCAATGATTTCATTTCCGACGGGGGCACTTTTACCCATGCTTGCAATTTCTCTGATACCTAAAAGTTGGAGTGCCATGGCGACTTTTTTTGCCGTATTAATTGCTTTAGGCTTTACTGGTTATGCTGCAGCTTATTTGAACGGAGCCGATAAAAAACATGCAACTTTTAGAAATATCGTAGCCGGAATTTTGACAATGGTAGTTACATATTTGGTTGGTTTGATTTTTAAACAAGGAGGATTGTGATGAAAAAACAAACGATGACAATAGATGAAAAATTAAATAGTGTTCGTGCAGGAGTTTTAGGGTCTAATGATGGAATCTTAACGGTGGTTGGTGTACTTTTTTCCGTATCAGCAGCGTCAGGGAGTAGTTTTGCTTTACTGATTGCAAGTTTAGCTAATCTAATTTCTGGTGCTTTTTCAATGGCATCTGGCGAATACGCTAGTGTCAGTTCACAGTCTGATAGCGAGAAAGTAGTTGTCCAACAAGAAAAGATATTACTAAATAAAGATTTTAAAAATCAAAAAGAAGCGATTAAAGATTTTTATATTGAAAAGGGGATTAGTTCTGAAACTTCAATGAAGATTGCTGATGAATTGCTTGCTCTAAAACCATTAGAAACGGTTCTGTCAGTAAAATATGATATTACTTTGGGACATTATATGAACCCTTGGCAAGCGGCTTGGTCATCATTAATTTCGTTCACCATTGGGGGACTTTTTCCATTACTGACAATGATTTTAGTGAAAGGGGTTTGGCAATTTCCAGCGACGATCTTAGCAACAATGGTTGCGATGGCTTTAACTGGCATGATTAGTGCTAAACTTTCTGATGGCTTGGTGATTAAAGCGATTTTCAGAAATATTATTATTGGGCTGATGACAATTTTTATTCATTATTTTATTGGTCGTATTTTGGGTTAAAGGTTCTAGGCTTAACTAAAAGCATCTGTTATAATTATAGATAGGACTTATAATTATTGAAAAAGAGGCTGAAATATGGGTGAAAGTACTAAGGAATTAGAAAAGTATTGGGATGAGTTTTCGCAAGAATACGAAGAAATACAAAATGAAAGTCTAGTCAATATTGGTCAAGAATTGCGTGAATTTCTATTGGCTAAAAAACTACTACCTGCGCGAGATTTTTTAGATTTGGCAGGAGGGACGGGGAAATATATTCCGCATTTTTCCGATTTTACTGACAAGTACAATATCGTTGATTTATCAGCTAAAATGTTAGATTTTGCTCAAAATAAAAAAGCCGATGCAAGTAAAATTGCTTTTATTCATCAAGAGCAGGCTGAATTTTTAGAGCAAAGTGAGAAAGATGCTTATGACTTTGTATTTACTGCCATGAATCCAGCTTTAGACTCGAAAGAAGCATTGATTGAATTAAATCGGATTAGTCAGAGAAATGTAGGCATTCTACGTCTAATCTTTGACGAAGATAATCTTTTCAGTCAGGTTGAACAATTATATTTTCCAGCTCAAGAACAACATAAAGAAGCTCAAATGTTGCTCTATAAAGCCTGGTTGGAAGAATTAAATTGGGAATATAAAAGCAAAACATTTCGATTCTTTTTATCAGAAAGTATTAGTTCACAATTTTTTTCTGATTATTTCTCAGATGAAATTTCAAATGATGAATTAGAGGCATTAAAGCAGTTATTTTTTAAAGAAAACGAGAATCGTGATATGGAAAGATTAGTTATATTTGAGTTGCTTTACTGGGAAAAATGCTAGGTTAAAACCTAGTTTTTTTGTTGGCAAATTCTTTTATTTGTAATTTAATTATTTTAGTATTATAATTGACTAATCAATGATTGACTAATCAACAATGAAAGGAGAAAGAATGAATCTTGAAAAAGTCAGCCAGTTACTTTACCAACTCAAAATTGTAAATCAAGAAATGACAGCAAAATTTGAAAAATCAACTGGTTTTAGTATTACACGATATCAACTGATGATGATTTTAAAATGCAAAGGGAGATGTTCACAGACCCAACTGCAAAATGAATTGAAGATTGATAGTGCTGCGGTTACAAGACATTTGAAACTGCTTGAAGAAAAAAATCTTGTTAAACGTCAGCGAAATAAAGACAATAATCGTGAAGTGTTTGTTGAAATTACTGACGAGGCCAAGGCTGATTTGGAGCGTTGTGCTAGAGAACATGATAATTCTGTTCATGAAAGTGAACAAACTTTAAATATTGGATTAAGTGATTCGGAAGAAGAAGAACTTTTAGAACTATTAACAAAATTAGTAAAATGAAAGAGGAAAAAATGAATAAAAACTTTAAAAATAATGATTTCACAGAAATTACCTTTGGTCGAAAATCAGTTAGACTTTATGATGAAAATTATAAGATTTCTCATGAAGAAATGTTAGAAATGATTCAAGAAGCAACTGCGGCCCCTTCGTCAGTAAATATGCAACCTTGGCGTTTTATCGTTGCTGAAACTGAAGAATCAAAAGCAAAATTGAAACCTTTGATTCGTTTTAATACACGTCAAAATGAAAGTTCGTCAGCGATGATTTTGATTTTTGGTGATATGCTCAATTATGAATTAGGTGAAGAAATTTATGACCAAGCTGTCGCTGAAGGGAAAATGCCACAAGAAGTAAGAGATCAACAAATTGGAGCAATTATTCCTTATTACAAGAGCTTTTCTAAACAAGAAATGAATGATGTCGTTAAAATTGATGCTAGTTTGGCAGCCATGCAATTGATGTTAGTTGCTAGAGCACATGGCTATGAAACAAACCCAATTGGTGGTTTTGAGAAAGATCAATTGGCTGAAGCATTCGATTTGGATAAAGAGCGTTATGTTCCAGTGATGATTTTATCAATTGGTAAAGCGGTGGAAGAAGGCTATGAATCTGTTCGGATGAGCGCTGATAAAATTACGACTTTTAAATAATAAGGAGAAAAAATTTGACAATTTTGACAATGATTTTGACACTTTTAGTTGCCTTAGAGTTTCTTTATATTATGTATTTAGAGACCGTGGCCACAAGCTCAAAGACTACAGGGCGAGTTTTTAAGATGGAGAAGAAAGAATTAGAAAGAAAATCTGTTCAAACGCTCTTTAAAAACCAAGGAGTATACAATGGGTTGATTGCTATCGGACTATTTTATGGTTTGTTTTTTGCCTCAGCTTCACTCGAAATTGTCAGATTACTGCTTATTTATATTATTTTAGTGGCCATCTATGGTTCTTTGACAAGTAATAAAAAGATTATTCTTACGCAAGGTGGCTTAGCGATTCTTGCACTAATTTCTTCTTTTTTCTAAAAAAATATTTCAAAAGGCTTGACAAGTGTCATAAAAAGTTTTACAATTGTTTTCAATATCAGAAGAGTAACTCTATCATAGAATTTTTTCAGGAAGTCTGCGGTTGTGCGAGCAGATAAATTCATCAGAGCGAATGGGCTGATTTAAAGTCGAAAAGTCTTATTTTTCGCAATTTGATTTGAAACAATAAAAATCACGGATGCTCCCGATACCAAGCGACTTGTTGTTAGACGAGGGAAAGAAGAGAATTTTCTAGTATTTTTGTAATACTTTTAAGGACTCTTAAATTACGGTGGCACCGCGTGGAATACGCCCGTAGAGTATTTGATACTCTACGGGCTTTTTTGTATTTTTTTGAAAGGATTTCTAAAATGAATCAACGATGGCGAAGCTTAAATTTTATTTCATAATCAATGGAAGTTAATTCCGCAAAACAAAAGATAGAGAGAAAACATGAGAAAAATTAAAGAAATTTCAGCAGATACTTTGACGCCAATTTCGGTGTATTTTCGCCTGAAAGGTAAAAATAAAGTAATTTTAGAATCCATTCCTAGAGAAAATGACCAATCACGTTTTTCAATTATTGCCTTAAATCCAGTAAAACATATTAAATTTACTGATGGAAATTTAACCATTAATGATGAAATCATTAGCAACGACCATCCAATGGAATTTCTAGAAAAATTGGTCTGTCAGTCAGAAAATACGGACGAAAAATTGGATTTGCCCTTTACGAGCGGTGCAATTGGTTATGCTGGATTTGATACTTATGGAATTTTTGAAGGGATTCAGCCTGAACTGACAGATACAATTGGGATCCCAGATATGTATTTTATGTTATACGAATCAGCCGTGATTTTTGACCATAAACAAGAAAAATTGATATTTATTGAGGATAATGTTTATAGTCAGCGTTCAGAAAAAGAGTTAGTAACTGCTCTGTCAGCAAATATTGAAGCTTTATCGGAACTGACAGAAGCAGAAAATGAGTTGACAGAAATAAATAAAATGAATTTTGTCAGCAATATGACTCAAGCAACTTTTGAGGAAAAAGTAACAGCCGCAAAGGAATTGATTAGAAATGGTGATATGTTTCAAATCGTTTTATCACAAAGGTTGACAGCCGATTTTACTGACAAGCCCTTTGATTATTATCGAAAACTTCGTGTTGAAAATCCGTCATCATATATGTACTTTATGGAATTCGACAATTTTCATGTCATTGGCAGCTCACCAGAACGTTTGGTTGCGGTTCATGGCAATCAAGTTTCGACTAATCCAATTGCTGGAACAAGAAAACGTGGCGACAATGAATTTGAAGACCAAGCGCTGATTGAAGAATTGGAAAATGACCAAAAAGAACTTGCTGAGCACAAAATGTTGGTTGATTTGGGACGAAATGACATTGGAAAAATTTCCGAATATGGCTCAATTGAAGTCCCTGTTTTCATGAAAGTTGAAAAATATCGCTACGTCATGCACATTACCAGTGAAGTTACTGGAAAGCTTCGTCCCGAATTTACGGCCATGGACGCCCTGTCAGCGACTTTACCAGCTGGCACCCTATCAGGAGCGCCGAAACATCGTGCTTATCAACGCATTTATGAGTTTGAAAATCAAAAACGCGGGATTTATGGCGGAGCCATTGGTTATCTGACCAAAAATGGAAATTGTGATTTTGCCATTGCCATTCGGACCATGGTCTTAAAAGATAATAAGGCACACGTTCAAGCAGGTGCAGGAATTGTTTATGATTCAGTGCCTGAGCATGAATATCAAGAAACATTGAACAAGGCACAGGGACTGCTAAAAGTTGGTCAGTAAAAAAGGATGTGAAGTGTGCGAGCACACTGAACTCAACTAACAGGAGAAAAAATGATTTTAATAATTGATAATTACGACAGTTTTACCTACAATTTGGTGCAATATGTTGGCGCTCTGACTGACGTTGCGGTCGTGAGAAATGATGATGAAAATTTAGAAAAAATGGTGCAAAATGCTGACGCACTCATTTTCTCGCCAGGTCCTAGTTGGCCAGCAGATGCGGGCAAAATGGAAGCCATGATTCAAGAATTCGCGGGACAAAAACCAATTTTAGGCATTTGTTTGGGTTTTCAAGCTATTGTTGAGGTTTTTGGTGGCAAACTCCGCTTGGCACATCAGGTCATGCATGGAAAAAATTCGCAAGTTCGTCAAACTTCGGGAAATTCAATTTTCAAGCAACTTCCTTCAAAATTTTGGGTCATGCGTTATCATTCGATTGTCATGGACGAAGCCGTTGCTTTACCTGACTTTGCAATTACAGCGCTTGCGATGGATGATGGCGAGATTATGGCCATTGAAAATGAAAAAGAACAGATTTACGGTCTGCAATTTCATCCAGAATCAATTGGGACGCTGGATGGCATGATCATGATTGAAAATTTTGTCAATCAAGTAAAAGCAATAAAGGAGTAATCAAATGAAAAATGAACTTGAAAAAGTCATGGCAGGTCGTGATATGACTGAAAATGAAATGAATATGCTAGCCAATTCAATTATTCAAGGCGAATTGAGCGACGTTCAAATTGCTAGTTTTCTAGTAGCTCTCAAAATGAAAGGCGAATCCGCCAGCGAATTAACAGGACTTGCACGGGCTTTGCAAAAAGCAGCCATCAGTATTCCGACAAACTTGACCAATGCCATGGACAATTGCGGAACAGGCGGCGACCGTTCATTCAGCTTCAATATTTCAACCACAGCGGCCTTTGTTTTAGCAGCTGGTGGCGTCAACATGGCAAAACACGGCAACCGCTCAATTACCAGTAAATCTGGCTCGGCTGATGTTCTTGAAGCTTTGGGAATCAACCTTTATCTCCCCGCAGAAAAATTGGCTCAAGTGTTTGATAAAGTTGGTCTAGTTTTCCTTTTTGCTCAAAATTTGCATCCAGCCATGAAATACTTCACACCAGTGCGCAGACAGCTTGAAATTCCAACCATCATGAACCTGACAGGCCCTTTGATTAATCCGATTCCACTTGATACGCAACTCCTTGGAACGTCACGTCCTGACCTGCTCGAGCTGACGGCAAATGTCCTCAAAGGCTTGGGACGTAAGCGAGCATTGGTTATTACAGGCGAAGGAGGGATGGATGAGGCAACACCATTTGGTCTCAATCATTATGCCCTTTTGGAAAATGGTGAAGTGACTTTGCACAAGTTTAGAGCTGCCGATGTTGGCATGTCAGAAGTCGCGCTCAATGATATTCGCGGTGGTGAAGCGCCAGAAAATGCCGAGATTTTGAAAAATGTTCTGGAAAATTGTTCGTCAGCATTTTTAGAAACAACTGTTTTAAATGCAGGATTGGGATTCTATGCCAATGGCAAGGTTGATTCCATCAAATCAGGAATTGAACTTGCAAGAGAAGTCATAGCGCAAGGCGCAGCACTTGAAAAATTGCATGAATTACAAGCAGAACAAATTGGTTAAAAATTTACTGACATAAAAAATATTTATTGAAATTGGATTTGATTTGGATAATAATATATTTGGATTTAGAAGAAGTATTGAAATTGAATATGCTGACGAGACATGCAGATGGTGTTGAAGTCAAGCGGGAATTGCTCGCTTTTGAGGGGGCAAATTTGACGAGCAATTAGAATTGTTATGAGGAAAAGTAGAGAAAAATGAATACACCAAACTTACCACTCAAGGTGACAGTTGACGTTAATAAATTAATAGATCAAATACAACCTATTTTTAAAAATGATTTGACGAAGATGATTTCTGACTATTTTAGTACTAAAAGAATGGAAAATTTAGTAAAGATACTTTCAAAAGCTAGTGAAAGAATGAAAACTTTTGGAGTATCTTCGGCTGATTTAGATAACATCAGTACTAAGTTTAAAATTAATTGGTATACCTTGGCGTCACAAGAAGATGATGATTCTATTCAGGAGTTTTGGGCAAATTTGTTAGTTCAATAGTGTTTAGAAAACAGTAGTGTTTCGTTACGAACATTGGATTTATTACATAAACTGACATCTACTGAAGCGATTATCTAAGATAACTATTTTTCTGAAATTTTATTTTATGATGACAACGGCAGGGGAGACGAAAAATATATTTTTCCACAAGTGGTTAGTTTATTTGGTCAAGATGATGAATATTATCCTGATATAAGCCGATTTAATTAGAATACTGCAAGTGAAAACTTTCAAGAAAATTTCGAACATTTGTCTGATATAGGTATATTTAGACTTTTTGATTTGGATATGGTTCAATATGCTTACTTTAGACGCCCAAAATTTGAAAAAGGATTAAAACAGTCTGAGTTTTCTGATAAAAAATATTACGAGGAAGAGGATCTTTTTAGATTTGATCCTGTCTATGAAAAAGGTAAAAAGCTTTTGCCTAAGGACCCAATAAGTGCATATAAATTAACTCAAGAGGGGAAAGAATTGTATTTTGCGTTACAGCCCTCATTTGAAGGAAGGATATGGAAGTGGTTTTTGAAAAGATTGGTTAAGGATTATCCTGAAATAAAAGTTACCGGTAGAGCCAAATGGGCAGAGCAGATAGTTTGGAAAGAATAAGTAATGAAAAAATTGAAATTTAATTGTGCGGGAACACTGTGTAGCTATTGAGAAAGAAATGCCTAAATTGATGAATTTTATTGCCTTGCTTTATGGAAAATGGGAAAAAAATAAAGATGTACGAGTCTACCAAGAAAGCTATCAAGAGGGGGATTACGTATCATTTTTTATTGACCCTAATGATTATCAGATTGAAGCAGCTTAACACAATGGAGAGGCACACGAAAATGACAGAAAAATATTCATTGAAATTGGTTTTGATTTAGACAATAACCAATTTGGTTTTGGCAGAAGCATCGAAATTGAATTTACTGACGGAACTGAAGAACGTTTCAAATTTGCTGACCGTTCTGTCAGTAAATCTCTCAAAGTAAAATCTCATTATTTACGAATTTGGCTAGGTAAAAAGGTTTTGGTCATAGACAGCGCAAATCCACACTTCGCATTTAAAAAGAAAAATCGAAATAATTTCAAGTTCATCATTGGAAAATATGGAGAAAAAAATGATTGACCATTTAGATATTCATGTCCAATATTTATCACGAACAAAATTTTTTTATACAGCAGTTTTAGCAACGCTTGGCGGTTCTTTAATTGACGAAAGTAAAACGAGTCTGACTTATCAAACAGGAGAAACTACTGACGGCTATATCTGGTTTGAAGAAGGCGAGCCTTACCCTTTTCATTTTGCTTTCCAAGCCAAGACCAAAGCCGAAGTTGACCAGTTTTACAAAATCGCCTTAGAAAATGGTGGGAAAGATAATGGAAGACCGGGCAATCGTCCCTCTGATCAAAAATATTACTACGCGGCATTCATCATTGACCCAGACGGTTATCGAATTGAAGCAGTCTGTCACACTGGAAAAGAGTAAGAAAATATGAACATAAAAGAAGGAAAATTCTTAGAAACAATTTTAGCAGAAAAAAAACAAGAGATAGCTCAAATGCCTGACGAAAATTCCAAACCAATTCGTCAAACTTATAGATTATATGATTACCTAAAAAAACATTCTGATCAACTTCAAGTCATTGCCGAAGTAAAAAAAGCTTCGCCAAGTCTTGGAGATATCAATCTCGAAGTAGACATTATCGCCCAAGCCAAAAATTATGAACAAGCTGGGGCTGCCATGATTTCCGTTCTAACTGACCCTGTATTCTTTAAAGGAAACATTGAATACCTCCGTGAAATATCTAAGAATGTTCAAATTCCAACACTTAACAAAGATTTTATCATTGATAAAAAGCAAATTAATCGAGCACTCAATGCTGGTGCAACTGTTATTTTATTGATTGTCGCTTGTTTTGAAAATGACTTTGAAAAATTAGAAGAACTCTACAATTATGCAATTTCACTAGGACTTGAAGTTTTAGTCGAAACGCATAATAAGGCCGAACTCGACAGAGCCCATCAACTTGCTGCTAAAATTATTGGGGTCAATAATCGTAATCTAAAGACCTTCGAAGTGAGCTTACAAAACTCAACAGATTTGGTTCCTTATTTTAAAGAAGAGAATGTTTATATTTCTGAATCAGGTATTTTCGGTAAAAAAGAGGCACAAAAAGTTGCTGAAAATTTCAATGGAATTTTGGTTGGAACAGCACTGATGCAAGCAAATAATCTCACAAAATCACTGACAGATTTAAAAATCAAAAGGAAAAATGATGAACATTAAAATTTGTGGCTTATCAACAAAAGAGGCTGTCGATACGGCAGTAGCATCTGGCGCAACACATCTTGGTTTTATTCTTAGTCCCTCAAGGCGTCAAGTTTCTCCAGAAAAAGTAGCAGAGCTGACAAAGGAAATCCCCATAACAGTCAAAAAAGTAGGAATCTTTGTTAATGAATCCCTTGATTTTGTCAAAAAAGCCATACAGATTGCCCAGTTGGACATTGTCCAACTTCACGGCGACGAGGATATGAATTATATCAATCAGCTGTCATTTCCTGTCATTAAAGCTGTACGTCCTGACCAAGATTTTCGGCTCTACAAAGAGGTCATATTATTATTTGATAGCCCACAAGGAGGAAGTGGTCAAACTTTTGATTGGGATTCCATAAACCATGAGCATCTTGGTGCTGATTACTTTATTGCTGGTGGACTCAGTCCAGAGAACGTAGGAAGAGCGATTCAACACTTTCCTAATGCTTTTGGGGTAGACGTATCCTCAGGAGTGGAGACTGCTGGGAAAAAAGATGTAGTTAAAATAAAAAGTTTTATTCAAAAGGTGAGTCTTGCTTCATCACAACAATTATTTGCGGAATTTTTACGAATTACTGGAAAATTAAATAAGTTTAAGATTAGTCCTTATTTAATGGGGAGCTTAGCAATTGAACAACTTGGAAATTTTTTTACAAATCCAGACGATATCGATATTCAGCTAGAGAAAGATGACTATGAAAATTTTGCTAAATTAACCGAGATAATGGAAGACTTAGGCTATCAACTCATTGACCTACACGAACATAAATTTGAAAAAGGAAGATTTCATGTTGGCTTTGCAAATGTTGAAACAATCGATAGTTATGCGAATATTGATTATCATGAACTTCAACAAAATAAGCAAGTAACTAAGGAAAGATACTGGTTTCCAAATCTTGAACAATCAATTAAAATCTATCAAACAGCAATAAAAGATTCATGGCGAGCCGGAAAACTCAAAGACCAAGTTATCCTAAACAAACTGATTGATTATCAAAAAAGGAACAATAATGAAAGATGACAGACAAAAGAATTCTTTTGAATACTACCGAAAAGCTGGAACAGATTTGATTCTGAGGACCATTCAAAAAGGAGATTTATTAGAACTTTGGGAAGTCAGCTATGGACCTCAAGCTGATTTAGAGTGGATGGCCTTCAATGGCCCCTATTTTCAAGATTCAGTTTTAAGCTGGGAGGAATTTTCAGAAAAGACGACTTCAAAGATTAATCAAACCAATTTTGCACTTATCAGTTTCAAAAATCGAATCATTGGAAGCCTGTCTAGCTCCTGGGTAGATGGAAAATTACAAAAATGGCTTGAGTTTGGCATTGTAATTTATGACTCTAAAATGTGGGGACAAGGAATTGGTCAGAAAGTTATCCCTTCATGGATGGAAGAACTTTTTAAAAACTATCCAGAAATTCAACATCTTGGCTTTACCACTTGGTCAGGAAATCCAGGCATGATGAAATTAGGAGAAAAGTGTGGTTTACAACTTGAAGGACGAATCAGAAAAGTCCGCTTTTGGCAAGAAGAATGGCATGATTCAGTAAAATATGGAATTTTACGAGAAGAACAGTAAAAATAAAACAATTAAAATATAACATTTACAAAAAGGAGAAATACATGACCTACAATCAACCCAATAACCAAGGATTTTATGGACAATTTGGTGGACAATTTGTCCCTGAAACTTTAATGACAGCCGTAAAAGAATTAGAAGTAGCTTATGAAGACAGTAAAAAAGATCCAGTTTTTCAAGCTGAACTAAAAGAATTGCTTAAAGATTACGTTGGACGAGAAAACCCACTTTATTTTGCTAAACGCCTGACCGAATATGCTGGTGGTGCAAAAATTTATCTCAAACGCGAAGACCTTAATCACACCGGAGCTCACAAAATAAATAACGCCCTTGGCCAAGTCCTCCTTGCCAAAAAAATGGGAAAAAACAAAGTCATTGCTGAGACAGGAGCGGGCCAACATGGAGTCGCAACGGCAACAGCGGCTGCCCTCTTTGGCATGGAATGTACCATATATATGGGTGAAGAAGATATCAAAAGACAATCTCTTAATGTTTTTCGGATGGAATTGCTCGGTGCAAAAGTCCATTCAGTTACTGATGGTTCGCGCGTGCTTAAAGATGCGGTAAATGCAGCACTTAGAGCATGGGTTGCTCAAGTTGAGGATACACATTATGTGATGGGTTCAGTTCTCGGACCTCACCCATTCCCACAAATTGTTCGTGATTATCAAGCCATCATTGGTCAAGAAGCACGTGCACAATTCTTAGAAAAAGAAAATAAACTACCAGATGCTTTAGTGGCTTGTGTTGGGGGCGGTTCAAACTCGATGGGACTTTTCTACCCATTCGTTAATGACGAATCAGTAGAGATGTATGGTGTTGAAGCAGCTGGGCTTGGGATAGATACTCCACACCATGCAGCAACAATTACTAAAGGGCGTCCAGGGGTTTTACACGGCACGCTTATGGATGTTCTTCAAGATGAAAATGGACAAATACTAGAAGCTTTCAGTATTTCTGCTGGTTTAGACTATCCAGGAATTGGACCTGAACATTCCTATTTCAATGCGGTCGGCCGTGCAAAGTATGTTGATATTACTGATGAAGAAGCCCTTGAAGGTTTCAAAATCTTATCTCGCACAGAAGGAATCATACCGGCCCTTGAAAGCTCTCACGCGATTGCCTATGCGGTCAAATTAGCTAAAGAATTAGGTTCAGAAAAAACAATGATTGTTTGCTTATCAGGTCGCGGCGATAAAGATGTTGTTCAAGTTAAAGAACGTCTTGAAGCAGAAAAAGAGGTGAAATAATGAAAACTTTACAAGCAAAATTGAGCAATAAAAAAAATAATTTTGTTCCCTATATTATGGCAGGTGACCATGAAAGAGGATTAGAAGGGCTCAATGAAACCATTCAACTTCTTGAACAAGCCGGGAGTTCTGCCATTGAAATTGGTGTACCCTTCTCAGACCCCGTTGCTGACGGACCAGTAATTGAACAAGCTGGCTTACGAGCCTTAGCCAAAAATGTTTCACTATCAAAGATTCTTGACAGCTTAAAATCAATTGAAACAGAAGTTCCTCTTGTCATTATGACTTATTTTAATCCTGTCTATCAGTTTGGAATTGAAAATTTTGTTGCAGCTCTTGAGAGTACAGCAGTAAAAGGTCTAATTATTCCTGATTTACCTAAAGAACATGAAGCTTACATTAAGCCTTTTATTACTGATAAGGATATTTGCTTAGTACCTTTGGTGTCATTAACCACACCAATTTCTCGTCAGAAAGAACTTGTAGTAGATGCCGAAGGATTCATTTATGCCGTTGCGATCAATGGAGTAACCGGAAAAGAAAATGCTTATAGTAATCAACTTGACCATCATTTAGAAACATTGTCTAAATTAACTGATATTCCTGTTTTGACAGGATTTGGGATTTCAACTTTAACAGATGTTGAACGTTTTAATAAGGTATCAGCAGGAGTAATCGTTGGTTCAAAAATAGTTAGGGATTTACACGAAAACAAAGAAAGTGATGTTATTAAATTTATTGAAAACGCAATCAATTTTTAAAAGAATTGAAAAATTAATAAAATCGGATATCCTTGAAGTCCACTTTACAAATGGTATACTTTTATTAAATAAAACGGTTACAAAAATTGGATAGTGATTATTAAGTTAAGCTAGACCTTATCAGACCTATAATTATAGGGAGATAAGGTCTATTTTTGTGAAATGGAGAAAAATGTGAAAATCAAAAAAGTTTTAAACAACAATGTTGTCATTGCTCAAAATACTAATGATGAAGAGACTATTCTTATGGGATTAGGACTAGGATATGGTAAAAAAGCAGGTGAAGTTGTTGAAGATAAAAAAATTGAAAAGATTTTCGCATTGAAGGTAACTTCAGAGCAACAAAATTTTTCAGAATTATTGTCGGAAATTCCAAGTGGAATCGTAGAACTTTCGATATTAACCTTAGCAAAAGCAAAAACAAAATTCGATAAAACAATTTCCGATACCGTTTTGGTTGCCTTTGCTGACCATTTGAATGCAGCAATTATTCGTGAAAAAGACAATATAGCGATAAAAAATTTTCTTTTGTGGGATATTAAGAGATTTTTTCCAGAAGAATTTGCACTTTGTCTTGAAACTTTACAAAAAGTCAAAGAAAAGCTTAACATCTCCCTTCCAGAAGATGAAGCAGGTTTTCTAGCTATGCATATTTGGACTAATGTCAAATATTTAGACACAAAATGAGCTATATTTTCTTAAAATAATTTTCTTCTTTCTGATTTGGAGTTAAACCATTGTTGGCGGAATGAGGATTATAATTGTTATAAAATTGTTCGA
>Ga0208186_100008_pt1 | contig 35276 bp, 29 predicted proteins | sample Shrwel1BS1Day23_FD_187537 | JGI IMG/M metagenome (GOLD analysis project Ga0208186, IMG submission 187537) | Subsurface microbial communities from deep shales in Ohio, USA - Utica-3 well 1 S-1-Day23 (SPAdes) (version 2) ... | reverse complement strand
AAACAAGGGCTGTCATTAAAAATGGTAAATGAAAAATACTGACAGATAGACCTGAAAAAATTAAGGCTAAAATTAGGACGATAATCCAACGATATTTAGCTAAAAACTGAAGCTTTTCTATATTCATGTCAATATTATAGCACAGACTTTCAATAGACCGCAATAGCGCAAGAAGATACCTTTTTCATAAAAAAGTAGTAAGTGGAACTTATAGATTTCAATATGAAACTGATGGAGTTTTTAGATATTTGGATAAGAAGGATTTTTAATTATAATGATCTCGCGGTAAATTTCTGTGATTTTTATTTTATAAATAATTAAATTTAGGAGGTTATTTTGGATAAAATAAAGTGTAAATACTGAATAAAATAGGTTATAAATTCTATATTTCTTATTTTTTTGATATACTTTAAGTGCAATTTTGTCCCAATAAATCAGCCTATAGAGATGATTTTTAAGATTTTACTAATGAAAATAGAGGAAAATAAACAAATGAGAAGAGCTAAAAGACAAGTGACAGATATTGATTTAATCAAAAAATTTGTTGATGAAGTAGAAGTTGTTCGGATAGCTATAAATGGCGACAAATATCCTTATGTTGTACCAGTAAATTTTGGTTATTCATGGAACGACGAAGCCCTTAGCTTGTATATCCACGGAGCAAGTGAAGGGAAAAAAGTTTCGATGATTGGAGAAAATCCCTTAGTTGCTGTAGAAATGGATCAACCCGATAAACTCATTGAAGGCAATAAAAATGCTTCAACATATTCTTATGCTTATCAAAGCTTAATCGGTTTTGGTGAGGCAAAAATTATTGAAGATTTAGAAGAAAAAAGAAATGCTTTGCATCTTTTGATGGCACATGCGGCTAAAGGAAAAACATTTGACCCTATTCCTGAAAAAACTTTGGAACGAGTGGGGGTCATAAAAATTATCATAGATTCTTACACAGTAAAACAAAATATTCATCCCGATAAAAAGAGAGAAGAACATAAATAAGAAGGGCTAGACTAAGAAATAGAGGAGTTTAATGATGGAGTTTGAAGAGTTTTTTATAAATAATCAGCTGATGAAATTGATTCGAGAAACTGTTTTATCAATTTTTCCTGAGGCCCAAGAACGTATTTCTTATGGAATGCCTGCTTGGTTTAATGGAAAAACGGTACTTATCTATGCTCAGCCTCAAAAGCATCATTTAGGAATTTATCCTAGACCAAATTTTATTGAAAATCATTTAGAAGTACTCAAACAACAATATGAATGCAGCAAAGGAACGATAAAAGTTCCTTATGGAATTGAGCATGGTGAGCTTAGAAAATTAGTAAGTGATGTTATAAATTGGAATTTAACACATTTTACTTAAGTTTATCAACTTGATAACATAAAAAGTTATTCGATTTTTGTCATTTTTAATTGGGTAACAAGGAAGTAATTATGAAAAATAAACAACTGCAAAAAGATTTACTCAATATATTATATTTTTTTATTATATTAATAATAGGCGCACTGGTAATGATTGGACTTGTTCTTTTACTTGTTACAGCCTGTGAGTATGATTTATCCCTTAATAAATTTCCATCTGCAAAAAACTGGTAGGAAAAATTTCAAAAAATAATATTTTTATCTTTAGATATCAGGCTGAAATGCAGATAAATCTGCTGAAAAACTGACTTAGCATCGGATATAAGAAATAACAAAATTAAGTTGCTCAGACTTATGTTATATAAGACATACAAAAACTAAAGATATAAATCGTTGATAATTTCTTTGAAATTTGCGAAAATAAGAGATAGCTATTTGTAAATGTAATCAATGGAGGCTAAAATGAGCGAGATTATAAATCATATTACCGCTTTTCAACCAGTCTATCGTGTTCTTCATCGTGAAGAAAATTTAGATTTTTATCGTGGAGTTCTAGGCTTTAAGGTATTGGAAGAAGAAGGGGCAATGGTATGGCTTGGTGGACATGAAGCGAAAAAAGATCGTTTCCAATTAGAAGAATCACCAGGTTTTCGTCCGGTTGAAGGATTAAAAAAACACGGACAGACTGTCATTAAAGCAAATGCATCTGAGATTGAACAATTAATTGTTCGTAACTTAGATAAAATTGCTAAAATTTATCAAGGAAAAAATGGTCTTGCTTTTACGGCTCTTTCTACTGAAGCAGGTCTTTTTTTGGTAACTTCGGATTCACTGACAGACCTACCAGCACTGACAGAAATTAATAAATCAGAAATTAAGCTCAATCTTGATAAAAATTTCAAAGGTTTATCAGACTTTGAAATTACAGCAATGAACTTAAATGTTGCTGACAAGTCAATTATTGAATTTTACGAATCTGTATTTGATCTTAAAGCGATTGATGGTAAAATTGAATTTCCGTTTGTAACTTTGACCCTAAATGTTGAAGAAAGTGAAGATTTAACTGCAGGGACAGATGAGGTTCTTGACCTTGAATTTTTGATATTCATGATTGATAAAGACTTTGATTTGAAAGCTTTTGCTAATCAATTTTCAGAAGCAAATGGAACTTACATCGATGCGTCAGCAAAAACTTTTTCTTTAGAAGTTCCTGACCATGCTGAACTTTGGTTTGTAAAATAAGAAGTTAGTTTAAAAAATCTGTTAAATTTTGACAGATTTTTTTGCTCAAAAGAAAAAGAAGCAGAGGATAAAATGAAAAATCAACAAGAATTTTTAGCGATGATAGAAGATTATCTTGAGCGTGATGTTTTCCCTGGTGTTAATTTTGCAATTCTTGAGGGAGAAGAAGTTTCTGAGTATTTATTTGGTAAAGCAGCTCTTATTCCTGAACCTATCGCTTTGACTCCTGGAAAAAAATGGGATTTGGCCTCACTTACGAAAGTGATTGGGACTGGAACTGCGGTCATTGACCTTGTTCTTGCTGGAAAGTTAGAACTTGATGCGCCGCTTCAAAAATATTATGCCAAATTTACTGACAGCACGGTTAGTCTGCGACAGTTACTGACACATACTTCTGGAATTGATCCCTACATCCCGAATCGGGACAAATTAGGTTTTTTTGAACTGACAGAAGCAATTAATCAGATTAGAGTAACTGATGATAAGAGCTTTAAATATACTGATATTAATTTTATTTTATTAGGATTTTTATTGGAAGAATATTATGGCGAAAGTCTAGATCATATTTTTACTAAAAATATTTTCAAGAACTGGGGAATGAAGCAAACAAGTTTTGGACCAGTAGAAAATGCTGTACCTACAAGTCAAAATATTCCGCTAGGTACCGTTCATGATCCTAAAGCTCAAGTATTAAAAAATCATTGTGGATCTGCTGGCTTGTTTTCAACCTTATCTGATATGATTTTATTTAGTCAAGCTTATTTTAGAGAAGAAAAATATTTAGAACTTTTGAAAAATTATGCTGATGGAGCGAAAAAAAGGAGCTTAGCTTGGGACTTACCAGCTGAAAATAATGATTGGCTCCTTCATACAGGATACACTGGAACTTTTATATTAATTAATCCTCGCATCAAAAAAGCAGTTGTTTTTTTATCAAACCGTGTACATCTCAAGGATAATCGAGAAAAATGGATTGAAGAACGTGACCGATTAATAAAGTTCTTAATCAATTATTTAAGTTTAGACTGATATTTTTGAATGAATCAACAAGTAGAACTGTAACTTTTAGTTTACGGTTCTTTTTTAGTTGTTGCTGATAGACTAAGAAAATAAAGTGGAGGACTCAAATGATTTACAATTAGATTATTTTGACCTATAATTTACTTAGAAAGTATTTTATTTACCTGAAAATGAAAGGGGAATGTTTAATAATTAGTATTTTTTAAAGCAGTGTTAACATAGTTAGTAATTGATAGATTGAACATCAAGGAGAAAATCATGACAAAAATAAATGCAGCAGATGCAATGTTAAAAGTTATTGAAGATTGGGGTGTCAAAAATATTTACGGTTTACCCGGCGGATCAATTGATTCGACAATGAACGCATTATATAATCGAAAAGACACATTGAATTATATTCAAGTTCGCCATGAAGAAGTGGGGGCTTTAGCGGCTGTCGGAGAAGCAAAAGTAACCGGAGAGATTGGTGTAACCTTTGGTTCGGCAGGACCAGGAGCCGTTCATTTATTAAATGGCTTATATGACGCTCAATACGATCATGTTCCAGTCCTTGCCTTAGTTGGACAAGTTCCAACGAGTGCAATGAACACTAATTATTTCCAAGAGTTAAACGAAAATCCAATGTTTGCTGATGTTAGTGTTTATAATCGAACAGTAATGACAGCAGAACAAATGCCAGCGGTAGTTGACGAAGCCATTCGTCAAGCCTATGCTAAACGTGGTGTTGCTGTCATTACCATTCCCAAAGATTTGGGTTGGCAAGAAATTGAAGACAACTATATTTCTAGTGCGAACTTATATCAAAAGCCACTACCTTTAGAACCTGATAGTGAAAGAATTCAACAAGCTTGGAAAATACTAAAAGAAGCAAAACACCCCTTGATATATATCGGACAAGGAACAAGAGGAGCACGTGAAGAAGTTTTAGCTCTTTCTAAAATGCTACAAGCTCCAATTTTGAGCTCAGCTCTAGCTAAAGGGATAGTTCCCGATAATGCGCCTGCATATATGGGCTCTGCTGGACGGGTTGCTTCTAAACCGGGGGTAGAGATTGCCTCTAATACTGATGCTGTGCTATTCTTAGGTTCAGATATGCCTTTCCAAAGTTTCTTTATCCCTGAAGATGCCAAATATATTCAAGTTGACATTGATGGAACTAAATTTGGACGTCGTCATCAAGTTGATTTGGCTATTTTGGCTGACGCTAAATTGACCATAAAAAAATTAATGGAAATTGGAGAACAACTTCCAGAAACGGCTTGGTATCGTGCAGCCTTAGCAGACAAAGAAAATTGGGTAGAATGGCTTGAAAAACGTTCGCTTATTGATAGTTCGCCATTAGAAGTAGAGCCCGTCTTTAAAGCAATCAATGAAATGGCAACTGATGATGCTATTTTCCAAGTTGATGTGGGAAATGTAACAATCGATGGCATGCGACTTCTTGATACAAGTAAAAACCAAAGATTTACGACAAGTGGTTGGTATGCTACGACGGGCTATGCTTTGCCGGCAGCAATTGGGGCCAAGTCTCAATATCCAAACCGACAAGTTTGGTCAATTTCTGGGGATGGAGCTTGGGCGATGGTGATGCCTGATATTTTAACTCAGGTCAAATACCATTTACCAATCATTAATGTTGTTTTAACTAATAAGAGCCTAGGCTTTATTGAAGCAGAACAAGATGATGCCAAACAACCACACTCTGGTATTGATTTGATTGGAGCAAATTTTGGAGCTTCGGCAGCAGCTTTGGGTGCAGTAGGGTTTGATGTCAATAACTTGTCAGAACTGAAAGAGGCCTTTGCAAAAGCGAAAGAAACTGATCGACCAGTTGTCATTAATGTCAATATTTTTGACCATCGTCCCTTGCCTGTTGAACAATTAAAACTTGATTCATCGATTTACGGAGAAGAAGCTGTTGAGGCTTTCGAGAAAGAATATCAAACCCAAGGTTTAATTCCTTTCAGTAAACTTATTAAAGAATAAAAAAATTATTAGAAAAAAAGATACTGGATATTCCAGTGTCTTTTTTTTATTTTGAAAACCTTAAACAAAATGAAGGGGAATACAAAACGACATTTTAAAATGTATTTCGGTTGGGGAATCAAGGGCAATATGAGATAATTATTTTGTTAAATGAGTTTAAGATTAAAAAACATCCCGTAAACACATTTTTAGAGGAAGCTTATAACAAAAAAATGAGAAATTGTTGGTGGTTTGGAGAGCTTTTTATATCATTTGTAATAAATAAATTACATTTTGTGAAGAAAGGAGTCTTAGCAAGACAAAAAGTTTTTAAGAACAAAAGAATAATTCTGATAAGAAAGGAAGATTAATGACAAAAAATGGGCAGTATGTTTAAGTATAATTATATTGGTTATAAACTTTATTCCAAACCTAATGCAAGGACCTAAGGTTTTGGCTGATAACCCGCAGACTTATAAAGAAAATGTTGAATTACTGGAACTTGATAATCTAAATATTTCTTATAGTATGCGAGATTCGGGGCAACAATATGAATGGGAAATTTATTACAAAGTTAATGAAAAACAGAATGATAAGGCATTAAAATTAAAATTCTCTATTTACAGTGAACAGAAGGTTAGCGTTTCAAGTGAAAATAATTGGGAAATTCAAGAATCGAATTCAATTATTTCAAATTTTATGCTAGATGATGAAGGTTTGGTAATACTTAGAGCTGACCATTCAATTGAGAAATTGAATCTGGCAATACAAGTAGATTCTAAGATAATTGAGAATGGGCAAGAGCTTATCAATGAAAATATACTAGAAGGTAATGTCGATCAGATTTATAGTCTTTATATCCCCAAAAATCAAGAGACAGAAGTAAAAAAGGCAGCTTCTTTAGCAGAAACGACAGAAGAATCGTCAAGTAACAAAGAAGATAAAGAAATTTCCAAACAGAACAATGAATCAAACTTATCATTTTCATATCCGTCAAATTTTGGTATAAAAAGTCTATTTGATGAGAAGGCTCAGAATTACGAAAACATCTCGCCAAAATATACTGAGGATGAAACAGGGATTTATCCCAGTCAGTCTTGGATGCCCGAAAACAACACAAAGGTAATCAATCATCAAGGCTGGAATGCTTTTTCTTCAAATTGGGATGGAATTGATAGTTGGGATGGAAATCCAGCAAATTTGACTAATTCTTATATTGAACATGCTGGTACCAACAATCCTGTTGATTTTGCTTTAAGAAAATATGCAAGAGAAACAGAGACGCCAGGTTTGTACGATGTCTTTTTGAACGTTCGGGGAAATGTTCAAAACCCAATAAAACCAGTTGACATTGTGCTAGTAGTTGATATGTCTGGTTCGATGGAAGGAGCGAGAGAAGGAGCTATAAAGCAAGGAGTTAAATCTTTCTTGAGTTCAATTGAAAATACCGCCTATGCTCAATATGTCAATGTAGGTTTAGTTGGTTACTCAAGTCCAGGGTATATTAGTAATTCGGGTTATATTACAGTTCCGATGGAGAGCTTAGCAACTGATGGGCACGTGAGCGCAATGAATAAGGCTTTAGAGCGCCAATTTGTAGGAGGAACATTTACTCAGTTGGGAATCCGTCAAGGAGCTCAGATGCTAAAAGAGGACGCCAGTGGGAATGAAAAAATGATAATTCTCATGACAGATGGTGTTCCTACCTTTAGTAACAATGTTAGTTCCGCCCAGCTAGAGGGAGGGGTACTATATGGAACTGATTTTGATAGTAACTCCTTAGACGAGCCAAGTTTCACTTCACAACTTTGGATGATGAATGGAAATAATCGAACGCCAGCACCTTATACAGTATCTGGAGAGACTATCAATGATACTTGGGCAGCTACATTAGGAGAAGCAAAAATCGCTAAAGACGATGGAGCAGAAATCCATACATTAGGAATCCAACTTGGCAAGGATTCAGGCTATACAAATGACTCCTCGAACACATATCTTAGCCAAGAGGAAGTTCGAAAAAGAACAAGTTTAATAGCATCAAGCGGTTTATATCAAGATGCAGATAGTGCTGAAAATATAACTGACTATTTAAAGAATCAGGCTGATGTAGTTCTTAGTAGATTTAATACGATTACAAACGGTTCAATTATAGATCCTCTGGGGACACAATTCAATTACAGTAATAGCGAAGTGAGCCTTACTAGTGTTGGAGAAGGGTTGATTGAAAACCTACCGAATTTCCAAATTAATAATAGGACCTTAGAAGTTTCAAATCTTAACATTGGAAGAGATCAAGAAATACAAATCCATTATCAAGTTCATCTGGATACGGAGTCTGATGATTTTAAGACAGATTACTGGTATCAAATTAATGGGGAGACTACCTTAACACCTAATGGGTCTAATCCAACTAATAAAGTAAATTTTGGAGTTCCGTCAGCAAAATTACCTGGAGTCAACCTGACTTTCGAAAAACAATGGCTTGCTAATATAGAAAATATGCCCACAGAAGTTGACTTGGTTATTGGTCGTAAAACGGGTCAAAATCTATCTGATTGGTCAAAAACAGTTACCATCAAGCAAGAGAATGGGAAATGGTTGACTTATCTTGAAAACTTACCTAAATTTAGTAAATTAGGTGAAGAATTCACTTATGAGATAAAAGATGAAATTACCCAGAATAATGACATTTACCACTGGATAAGTAGCTCAGAAGATAAAAACACTATCGTTAATGTGGAAAGATTTCAATTACAATTAGTAAAAACATCAAGTCATGAGAATAAGCCTCTCTCAGGAGTTCAGTTTGTATTGAAAAATAGTCAAGACCAAGAGGTCGGAGCAGGCAGGACTAATGAACAAGGAGAACTATTATTTGATGACTTACGTTTAAAATATGATGAATCCTATAGCTTACATGAAGTACCTATTTCGGGTCATTTACCAGCTGGACCTTGGGAAATAAAAACTAAAATCATTGATGGCCAGCCCGCTTTAACTGTTGATGGGAAAGCTTATGATTTAGACGATCAATTTAATAGATTTATGATTAGTCTTAGCATAAGAAATGATATTGATGTAGAAAAATTTAAAAACTCCATCATAATTGATAAAAGAGCTTCAGATTCTGAAGAAAAATTATCAGATGCAGTCTTTAATTTGTATCAATTGTCTTCTATAGATGATGATTTAACTCAGCTCAGTCCATTAGAAAGTATGACTAATCTATTCCCAGGGCTCTATGCTATTCAGGAACATATCAGTCCGAATGGCTACTACAAAGATAATGAACTTCATTTTTTCCAAGTCAAGTTTGATGGAACAATCGTAGCTTTAGATTCTGAGGCTAAAGAAATCCCATTTTTAGATGAGAATGAAGAAGGAAAAAATGGATTCATTTTAGAAAATGGACAAGATAAAGAATTACATCTTACCCTAGTTTTCTATAATTCTCCTGCTCCTCCTTTGTATCTGGAAGTAGAGAAGGTGGATGATGATTTCACTTCTCCCTTATCAGGGGTAACATTTGAGCTGACCAGATTAGGAAGAGCAACTGAAAATGAGGAATCTGTAGATGAAAAAGAAAATTTGAACAGCATAGTAAAATTCTTTGATAAAAATATTACTAATGAGACCATCGCCTTACAATCTAACTCTGATGGGAAATTAACTCTTTTAGATGCTGGGGGTAATATTCAAGAAAATGCTGCACCAATTAGCTTAGATTATGATAGTAAGTACCAGTTAGTCAAAAAGAATTCAATTGGCTTATTTCCTGATTTTGGTGAAACCTCGCAATGGACAATCACAACACCAAATATGGATGATATACAGGAACATGAAGAAGATAATAATATCCAAATAAAAGGGGAAGATTTACTTATAACACCAGATGAGTCAATAAGAGAAACAATTATTCAAACACCGACAGCTTTAGGAATAGTTTCTCTCATAAAAACTCATAATCCAGAATTTAAATCTTTAGAAAGCCTTGAGTCTCAAGCTAAAAGGACCAGAATTCCAACTCTATCAGAAGAAACCTCGGCCTACGTGATTTCATTTGAAATCCGTTCAAATGTGACACATAGTTTCACAATTGAAAAAGTTGATGGAGCTGATAATCAACCACTTGATACACAATTCTCTCTAAGGTGGGTCGAAAAATTTGAAACATCTCAGGATTTTGCGACCCTTGAGAGTTTGGACCTTAATTCCTTGGAACTATCTGGGAATGACATTTCTTCTAGTCTTAGCAATGTACCAATTGATGTCAGGGTAGGTGCAACTCTCTCTACGGAAAAAGGCTCGAAAACATTGGAACATATGGGTAGGGGGAATCTTTATATAATTAGTGAAGAAAATACACCAGAAGGTTATCAAAAAACGAACACAGTGATTGTAGCTTATATGGATAAAGAACAAGCTTATGCGGATAAGGCTGCAATTCATATACGACTGGCCAGACGTTCGGTAACAAATCCTGAGCTCTTGGAATTTGGAAATTTGGAAGATTTCAAGGAATATAAAGGCGGACTGGACAATAAATTAGGGATAGTCTTTGCAAATTATAAAACGAATGATATAGAAGATGTAGAAGACGCAGAAGCTGAAAAAGAGGTAACTGACAATAGTTTGGAAGATAAAGAGGAAAAAGACAAATCAAATTCTAACTCTAAGCTACCTGCTCTAGGGGCGACAGCCATAGGTGGAATTGGTTTGACTATCGTACTTTTAGGCTATTTGATGAAGCGATTCTTAGGCAAGAAATAAAAAGTACAAAATTTACAAGAAATGCCGATTTGAATATTGGTATTTTTTGTTTTTATATAAAAAACAAGATTTTGAATGAATAATTAAAAATTACTGGTTAGATTTTTTGAAAAATACTTTGGCAAAAGAATTGACAAGAAAGAGGGAAATGCTAGCAAAATAACGGTAATTATGGTATAATATACGCAAAATTTTGAAATAATTAATTCGAGGAAAAAATAAAAAAATATGAGTAGAATGATGCCGGCACGAGTGCGGAGTGAGGGAATCGCCCTCTATTCGAAAGGCTTCTTAAATGATCCGATTGAAACTGATTTTAAGTTAACTGCAGAAATTGATGGTGAAGAAGTAAGTTATGATTTAGATGGAGCTCAAGATAGTTGTACTTGTTCAATTTTTCAACAAAATCATCGCTATTGCAAACATATTGCAGCGATTGAAGAGTATTTGAAAAATCAGGACAAGGGCAGTCTAGAGACAAAGGATAAAGAAACTAAAGGAGCCGAAAGAGGGCTTTATAATGAAAATATTGCTTTTCTAGATGCAGTAAATGGAGAAACTCAACTAAATTTCAGTACAGATCAGTATTCTATCGAAGTTCAAATTGAAGATAACAGTCAGCTTTATGATTATTTTTCAATGGACTACTTTTTATACTTTGATTTAAAGTTGAAAAGTAAAAATTTAGGACGTTCATATGTCATTAAAGATATTCCCTATTTTTTACGAGCGCTTAAAAATTACAGCCAGTATTCATTAGGCTCGTTACACTACATTGATCTCTTCTTTGATAATTTTGATGAGTCCAGTCAGGAATTTTTGAGTTTTCTACTAAAGATTGATGGGAAATCAGACGAGGCTCTGACCAAATCCTTATATATCAAAAATGGACGCTATCTCAATATCCCCTTCTTGTTTTTGGAAGAAGCCATGGATTTAGTCTCTGCTTTAGAAGTTTATCAGCTTAAAATTATCGGAAGAACAGTTAATTATTTTACATTTATTCCATTGGATAATGATTCAGAAATTTTTAAATTTAAAGTTGAGAGCCAACAAGATTATATTGAATTGAGCTTATTCAGCGAAGATTATCATAATTTTTATGATTATTCGCTTCTTTATGATAATAATGTATTCTATAAACTGAACCAAGAACAACGTCGCTTACTCCTTGTCTTAGACAAACAATTTGCTCAGAAATCAAAAATAAAATTCTCATATTCGGAAAAAGACAAACTTGCTCAAGCACTTCAACAATTATCAACTTTAGGAAAAATTGAAGCACCAGAACATTTTGTTGTCAAACCATTTGATGCAAAGTTCACTTTTGATTTATTAGATGAAAAAATGCTTAGTTTGGCAATGAAATTTGATTATGGAACTTTTTCTATTGATAGCTTTCATGACTTGGAAACCTTAGAATTTTCAAGGGATTTGCGTAAGGAACAAAAGATTTTTGCTTTAATGGAGCGACTACAATTTGCCAAAGCTTTTAATTCAACTTTAGAAATTACGGAGCATTTGTCAGAGAATTTCTTTTTAAAGATTTTACCTTCTTTTCAAAAGCTTGGTCAAATTGAATTATCACCAACTTTAAGAAATATGAGAATGGATGAAGTCCCAGAAATTCATATTGATAGCCAAGGAGGCTTGTTAGATATCTCCTTTGATATTCCGCATGTTGAGGATGGCGAATTTGCAAATGTGATTGCTAAATTGCAAGAAAATGCTGAGTTTTACATTAGTGAAAGTGGGAAATTTTATCATTTCAATGAAAAATTCGATCGCCTAAAAGCGGCATTACATGAACTTGATGACCAATTTGTTATTCAAGGAAGTAGTTTGCATGTTAATATTAATCGTAGTTTCCAAATTTCTAAAATTTTTGAAAAGATTAGTGGTGCCTCTTTTTCTGAGAAATTTAAATCATTTTATCAACATTTAACTCACCCTGAAGAATTTCCCTATGAGAAACCTGAGCATATTAAGGCTTCTTTGCGTTCTTATCAAGAAACAGGTGTTCGTTGGATGAGTATGTTATCCCATTACAATCTAGGAGGAATTCTTGCTGATGATATGGGATTGGGGAAAACCGTTCAAGCTATTACTTTTATCCTCTCAAATCTAAAAAAAGACGAAAGTGTATTAATTACTGCCCCAGCCAGTCTTACTTACAACTGGGCAAGTGAGTTTGAAAAATTTACTGACGAAATTGATTTTGTCGTGATTGATGGTAATAAAGCTGACCGGACTAAGGAGATTCAAGAGAATCACCAGATTTATATTACGAGCTATGGTAGCTTTTTGAAAGATTTTGAAGATTATCAAGATAAAAAGTTAAATTACTTACTTTTAGACGAAGCGCAAGTTGTAAAAAATTATAGTAGTAAAACGAATAAATCTCTTTCGGCTCTTAATGTTGAGCATACTTTTGCTCTTTCAGGGACGCCACTTGAAAATCGAATTGAAGAAATTTGGGCAATTTTCCAAGTTGTAATGCCAGGCTTTTTACCAAAGCGTGAAAAATTTAATAAGATGGAACCTTCGGTCATCTCAAGATTGATTCAACCATTTATCATGCGTCGTAAAAAAGGGGATGTACTTGAGGAACTTCCAGATAAAATGGAAATTACGGTTTACAATCAGTTGGCCGATGACCAAAAAGTGATTTATCTTGCACAACTTGAATTAATGCAAAAACAAGTTTTAGAAATGGATAATGCAGCTTTATCGCGTTCAAGAATCGAAATTTTAGCAGGAATTACCAGATTAAGGCAAATTTGTAATACACCAGCTTTATTCATGGATGATTACAAGGGAAGTTCAGGTAAGCTTGAACGCTTAAGAGAACTACTGGCTCAAATTAAAGATTCTGGACATCGTCCTTTGATTTTCTCTCAATTTACAAAAGTTTTTCCACATATTGAAAAATTAATGGAAGAACAAGAAATGACTGCTTATAAATTGACAGGCTCTACTCCGATTAAAGACCGACTTTCCATGGTTCAGGCATTTAATGCTGGAAGCCGTGATGCTTTCTTAGTTTCTTTGAAAGCTGGTGGTGTTGGTCTTAATTTGACAAGTGCTGATGTTGTGATTTTAGTCGATTTGTGGTGGAATCCGGCAGTAGAAGAACAGGCAATTGCGCGTGCCCATCGTATGGGACAAAAAAATACAGTTGAAGTGATTCGCTTGATTACACAAGGGACAATTGAAGAGAAAATTATGGAAATCCAAGAACGTAAAAAAGACCTGATTGCAAATGTTTTGGAAGGCGATACGGTTGATAAAGTTCTTAGTGAAGCAGAAATTCGGGAAATTCTCGGAGTATAGCTTTAAAAAACTTAGAAATTAAGCTATAATGGATATTGAAACGGTTATCTTAAAGAATCGGATTGGCTTTTAGGAGCTGACGAGATGACAATAAAAGCTCTAAAGACTTATAAGATAAGCTTTAAAGGCTTTTTAGATAAACCTTCATATTAATTCACATAAATTTGAAAAGTACAATTAAGAAATAAAACAAACTATAAAAAAGTAGGGCAAAACATGGTAGAAAGAAGAGTGGTATTTCCGGTTATTGGTGATGACGAAGTGCTTCAAAAAGATACTCGGGTGATTTTTACTAATCAGCAGTTGCTGACAAGAAATCCCAGCCTTCAGGATGAAGCTTCAATTGAGACAAGCAAGTCAAAAACTGATGCTAAAAGACCTGAGAGCTTCAAACCTTATAAGGCTAAAACAAGCTTTAGCACACAACATCGTCCGCTAAATTCTAATCATGCTGGCGTAAGTTCATATGACAAAATGCCGAAAAAAACAAGTGTAGATGAGTCAAAAGAACGAGCAAAGCGAGCAGCAGCAACACTGCCAAAACCTCCAAAACAATATGTTTCTCCTTTGGAGCGTGATAAAGAGGATTTAACGGTTCGTCGTTCAACATCTGCAATTTTGAATAAACGTCCTTCAACTAATGATAACCCAATTCGGGATATGAAAAAACAAGGAATGAACGTTTCGGATGCAGTTGCAAAGAATGGCTCTGGAATGAAAAAAGCAACACCGCACGGTGGAGCAGCAAATGATACGCAAAAGGGAAGTTATTTTGAAAATAAGCGGAAAAACATTTTTGACCGCGGAATCGTATAATTTTCAAATTTGAACAAAAAACTGACAGAGAAAATAAATTTTATTTTGATAAAATTTATTTTAAAAAAACAACTTGTCAGTTATTTTGTGCGTCTTTTAGGGCGTGACTTTTAAATAAATAAAAAATTTTAACTGTAAGAAAAGAAGGGAAATTTCTGTCAGTTGCTGATGAATAAAAGTAACTGACAGAAAATTTTATCATGGAAAAAACATATCATTTTACCGGTATTAAAGGTTCAGGCATGAGTGCACTTGCATTGATGTTACATCAAATGGGCAAAAACGTTCAAGGTTCAGATTCAACAGACTACTTTTTTACACAACGTGGTCTTGAACAAGCGGGTGTTCCACTTTTGCCGTTTGACGAAAAAAATATTAAACCTGAGTTTGAATTGATTGTTGGGAATGCTTTTCGTGATGATAATAATGTCGAAATTGCTTTCGCGCATAAAAATGGCTTCCCATTCAAACGTTATCATGAATTTTTGGGCCATTTCATGGAAGATTTCACAAGTATTGGGGTTGCAGGCGCACACGGAAAGACTTCAACAACTGGAATGTTAGCTCATGTGATGTCGAATATCGTGGACACTTCTTACCTAATTGGTGATGGAACTGGGCGTGGGAATGCTGGAAGTGAATATTTTGTCTTTGAATCTGATGAGTATGAACGTCATTTCATGCCATATCATCCTGAATATACCATTATGACAAATATTGACTTTGACCACCCTGACTATTTTGAAGGAATTGAAGATGTCACTTCAGCTTTTCAAGACTATGCAAATAATATTAAAAAAGGAATCTTTGCTTATGGTGAAGATGTGAATTTGCGTAAATTGTCTGCTAAAGCGCCTATTTATTATTATGGTTTTGAAGCTAATGATGATTACCGTGCAGAAAACTTGATTAGAAGTACACGCGGTTCATCTTTTGATGCCTATTTCCGTGGTGAAAAAATTGGTCATTTTGTTGTTCCTGCCTATGGAAAACATAATGTCTTGAATGCTTTATCTGTTGTGGCCGTTTGCCATAATCTTGGTTTGGATATGACAGATGTTGCTGACCACCTCTTGACTTTCCGAGGAGTAAAACGCCGTTTTACTGAGAAAAAAGTAGGAGAAACAGTAATTATTGATGACTTCGCTCATCATCCAACTGAGATTGAAGCAACATTGGATGCGGCTCGTCAAAAATATCCTGACCGTGAAATCGTTGCGGTATTCCAACCTCATACATTTACCAGAACCATTGCTTTTGCTGATGAGTTTGCAGAAGTTCTTGACCATGCGGATACTGTTTATCTGGCACAAATTTATGGCTCAGCTCGTGAAGTAGACCATCATGAAATTACGGCACAAGATTTAGCTGATAAAGTTCGTAAACCAGCCAAAGTAATTGAGCTTGACAATGTTTCACCATTGTTAGACCACGACCGAGGAGTTTATGTCTTTATGGGAGCAGGGAATATTCAAAAATATGAAATTGCTTTTGAAAAATTACTTAGCCAAACTTCAACAAACTTACAATAAAATTAAAAAAAAGCACTGACAGTATTGTTAGTGCTTTTTTATTAATAAAAAATTCAAGTCACGGGAGTGTGACTTGAATCAAAGGGGTTTATGAAGAAATTATTTAGGGAGTAATATGAGTATAAATGTAAACGCTTAAATGAACCTTAATTTCGTTTAAATTAACCTAATAAAATATATTTAATCTCTGCTGTCAAAATATTTGCTGCTTTTTCGGACGCACAAATAACAAGCAAGGTATCAGCACCGGCAATTGTACCTAAAATATCAGTCCGGCTATCGCGTTCGTCATCTAAAGCATTTGCTAAAACGTCCGCTTCACCAAGTTTTGTACGAATGACAACTAAAGCACCTACAGATTTTGCTGAAATGACAAAATTATAAAAATACAACTGTAAATCAGAATTAATTTTAGAGTTGCCAGAAGTCAAAAATGAGTAAAAACTCTCTCCTTTGTCCCGTTTTTTTATAATATTTAATTTTCTAATATCTCTGGATAAAGTGGCTTGTGTTACCTCTACACCGCGTTCTAATAATAGAGATTGAAGCTCTTCTTGAGTCGATATTTTATTATTTGTCACAATTTCTTTAATAATTTCTAATCTTTTATCTCTTTTCATAGCATAATTATACCATATAATGGACTATATATTGACAAAATTAGTGTTTTTTCTGTATAATTAGTGAATGGACGAAAAACAACTAGTAAGCCAAGCACTGTCTGCTGCAATCGATGGTGTTCTTGGAGTAGAACAAATCGCAGCTATAATCGAAAAACCTAAATCCTCAGATTTAGGAGATTTAGCATTCCCAGCTTTTCAATTGGCGAAAACTCTCCGAAAATCTCCACAAATTATTGCTGGAGAAATCGCTGAGAAGATAGATACAAAAGGTTTTGAGAAAGTTATTGCAGTAGGGCCTTACGTTAACTTTTTCCTTGATAAAAATGCGACAGCCTCAGAAGTCATTCGTGAAGTTTTGGCTGAAGGTGAGCACTATGGTGATGCAAATATTGGAGAAGGTGGAAATGTGCCGATTGACATGTCTGCGCCAAATATCGCTAAACCTTTCTCAATTGGACATTTGCGCTCAACTGTTATTGGTGATTCGATTGCCAAAATTTATGAAAAATTGGGTTATCAACCGATTAAAATTAACCACTTGGGCGACTGGGGAAAACAATTTGGTCTATTGATTACTGCATATAAAAAATATGGAGATGAAGCGACCATTACAGCTAATCCGATTGATGAACTTTTGAAACTTTATGTAAAAATTAATGCGGAAGCTAAAGAAGATTCAGAAGTCGATGAAGAAGGACGTCAATGGTTCCTCAAAATGGAACAAGGTGATGAAGAAGCCCTTCGTATTTGGAAATGGTTCTCTGATGTTTCATTGATTGAATTTAACCGTATCTATGGAAAACTCGGAGTAACTTTCGATCACTTTATGGGCGAAAGCTTCTACAGTGACAAGATGGATGCTATTGTGGAAGATTTGGAAAATAAAAATCTTTTACATGAGTCAAAAGGTGCTTTGATTGTTGATCTTGAAAAATATAATCTTAATCCAGCTTTGATTAAGAAAACAGATGGTGCAACACTTTATATCACGCGGGACCTTGCGACTGCTGCTTATCGTAAAAAGACTTTTAATTTTGTAAAATCACTCTACGTGGTAGGTGGCGAACAAACTAACCACTTCAAACAACTGAAAGCTGTTTTGAAAGAAGCTGGCTATGATTGGTCTGATGATATGGTGCATGTACCTTTCGGAATGGTTACTCAAGGTGGGAAAAAATTCTCAACTCGTAAAGGTCACGTTGTTAAATTAGAAATGGCTCTTGATGAAGCGGTGGATCGTGCTGAAAAGCAAATTGAAGCAAAAAACCCTAATTTAGAAAATAAAGAAGAAGTTGCTAAGCAAGTTGGAGTTGGTGCTGTTAAATTCTACGACTTGAAGACTGACCGAAACAACGGTTATGACTTTGATTTGGATGAAATGGTTTCATTTGAAGGTGAAACAGGCCCTTATGTGCAATATGCTCACGCTCGTATTCAATCAATTTTGCGTAAAGCAAATCGTAAAGTGAATATTGACAATATTTCTCTTGTTGTTTCTGATGCTGAAGCTTGGGAAATTGTCAAGGCTTTGAAAGAATTCCCAAATATTGTGAAACGTGCTGCTGATAATTATGAACCTTCTATTATCGCCAAATATGCAATTTCACTTGCACAAGCCTTTAACAAATACTATGCTCATGTTCGTATTTTAGAAGATGATGCTCAATTGGACGGACGTTTGGCTTTGATTAGTGCGACTTCAATTGTCTTGAAAGAAGCATTGCGCCTTCTTGGGGTTGCTGCTCCTGAAAATATGTAAAAATATACTTAATTATTTAATCTCTTATCAAAAAGAATTTAATTCTTGCTGATGAGAGATTTTTTTGTTTCTTTTTTAAAATATTTTGTAAAATAAGTATTTTAATAAAAAGCTAAGAATCCCATGATAAGCAAAGGAGTGCATAAACGTGAAATTGTCAGAATATAAAAAAACATGTATAAATGAATAAACCTTTGTAAAGTGTAGCATTAGTGCTTGACAAAAAATATGCATAGATGTATAATTTTCTTGTAAACGATTCCAATAATACTGAATCGAAATCAGAAAGGATACTTCAAAATGAACAATGGAATTAATGTTAACTCAGAAATTGGGAAATTAAAATCAGTCCTTCTCCACCGCCCAGGTGCAGAGGTAGAGAATATTACCCCAGACACAATGAAACAGCTTTTATTTGATGATATTCCATATCTCAAAATTGCTCAAAAAGAGCATGATTTCTTTGCTCAAACATTGCGTGACAATGGTGCTGAAACTGTTTATATCGAAAATCTTGCAACAGAAGTTTTTGAAAAATCATCTGAAACAAAAGAAGAGTTTTTAAGCCATTTGTTGCATGAAGCAGGTTACCGTCCAGGACGTACTTATGATGGATTGACTGAATATTTAACTTCAATGCCAACAAAAGATATGGTTGAAAAAGTCTATGCCGGTGTTCGTAAAAATGAATTGGATATCAAACGCACAGCACTTAGTGACATGGCAGGTTCTGATGCAGAAAATTATTTCTACCTCAACCCATTACCAAATGCTTACTTCACACGTGACCCACAAGCTTCAATGGGTGTCGGAATGACTATTAATAAAATGACTTTCCCAGCACGTCAACCTGAAAGCTTGATTACCGAATATGTGATGGCTAACCATCCACGTTTCAAAGACACTCCAATCTGGCGTGATCGTAATCATACTACTCGTATTGAAGGTGGTGATGAATTAATTCTTAATAAGACAACTGTAGCAATCGGGGTTTCAGAACGTACTTCATCTAAAACAATTCAAAATCTTGCTAAAGAATTATTTGCAAATCCACTTTCTACATTTGATACAGTGCTTGCGGTTGAAATCCCTCATAACCATGCAATGATGCACTTGGACACAGTATTTACAATGATTAACCATGATCAATTTACAGTTTTCCCAGGAATTATGGATGGTGCAGGTAACATCAACGTCTTCATTCTTCGTCCTGGTCAAGATGGTGAAGTTGAAATTGAACATTTGACAGATCTTAAAGCAGCCCTTAAGAAAGTCTTGAACCTTTCAGAACTTGACTTGATTGAATGTGGTGCAGGTGACCCAATTGCCGCACCTCGTGAACAATGGAATGATGGTTCAAATACCCTTGCTATTGCTCCAGGAGAAATCGTTACTTATGACCGTAACTATGTAACTGTTGAACTTTTGAAAGAACATGGTATTAAAGTTCATGAAATTCTTTCAAGTGAACTTGGTCGTGGTCGTGGTGGAGCGCGTTGTATGTCACAACCACTTTGGCGTGAAGATTTGTAATCTGAAAACTTTTACATAATGTTCTTGAATTTAACTACTAAATTTAAAAACAAGTGAATTTATAAATTTAGTTTTATAGGTTCGTAAAATTAAAGATAAAAAATAGCTCATTAATGTAATTTAAAAAATTCATTAAATATTTAAAAATAGAAAAAGGAAAAAATAATGACATCACCACTTATTACAAAAGCAGAAGTAAACTCAGTATTCCAAGGTCGTAGCTTGCTTGCTGAAAAAGATTTTACACCAGCTGAAATTAACTACCTTGTTGATTTTGGTCTTCATTTGAAAGCATTGAAACAACAAAATATTCCTCACCACTATCTTGAAGGTAAAAATATTGCCTTGTTATTTGCAAAAACTTCAACTCGTACACGTGCCGCATTTACAACTGCTGCAATTGACCTTGGGGCTCATCCTGAATATCTTGGTGCAAATGATATCCAACTCGGAATCAAAGAATCAACAGAAGATACAGCACGTGTTCTTGGTTCAATGTTTGATGCTATTGAACGTCGTGGATTTTCTCAAAAAGAAGTTGAAGATTTGGCAAAATACTCTGGTGTTCCAGTTTGGAATGGTTTGACAGATGATTGGCATCCAACACAAATGATTGCTGACTTTATGACAGTAAAAGAAAACTTTGGTTACCTTAAAGGGTTGACATTAGTTTACGTTGGTGATGGTCGTAACAACATGGCAAATTCACTCATTGTAACTGGTTCTATGCTTGGCGTGAATGTTCATATTGTTGCTCCAGATTCACTTCATCCTTCTAAAGAAGTTATGGATATTGCAAATAAATTTGCTGAAAAATCAGGTGCTAAACCTCTTGCAACTTCAAATATTGAAGAAGGTGTTAAAGGCGCAAACATTATTTACTCAGATGTTTGGGTATCAATGGGAGAATCTAACTGGGAAGAACGTGTTAAACTTTTGACACCATATCGCATCACAATGGATATGTTGAAAATGACAGGAAATGCTGACAACGGTAAACTTATCTTTATGCACTGCTTACCAGCTTTCCATGACACTGAAACTGAATATGGTAAAGAAATCAAAGAAAAATATGGTTTGACAGAAATGGAAGTTACTGACGAAGTTTTCCGTTCTAAATATGCTCGTCAATTTGAAGAAGCAGAAAATCGTATGCACTCAATCAAAGCAATTATGGCTGCAACTTTGGGTAATTTATTTATCCCAGCAGTTCCTGAAGATTTTAAATAATTAAAATAGATAATTTGTCAGTTTACTGACAGAGCTGTCAGTAAACTGATAGATTTTGATTTAAGTCGTTGAAAGCAGTCTAAGATAGTTTTTAGACTGTTTTGACGGTTAAAATCATTGAAAGGATTGATATGGACGCAGAAAATAAAAAAGGAATTGGCCTTGCTGCTTTAGTTGCGATTATTGTTTCTGGAGCGATTGGTGGTGGGGTATTTAACCTCTCTAACGATTTAGCAACAAATGCATCACCTGGTGGTGTTGTCATTTCATGGATCGTTATTGGTTTTGGTATATTAATGTTGGTTTTATCACTGAATCATTTGGTGGTAAACAAACCTGAACTTTCAGGTGTGTCAGATTATGCACGTGCTGGTTTTGGTAATATGGTTGGTTTTATCTCAGGATGGGGTTATTGGTTATCTGCTTGGGCAGGTAATATTGCCTTTGCTGTTTTGATGATGACTTCCGTTGACTATTTCTTCCCCGGCGTTTTTCAAGCTAAGAATGGCTCATTGACCATTCTGTCAGTAATTGTTGTTTCAATTGTTTCGTGGGGATTGACTTTACTTGTTATGCGAGGTGTTGAAGGGGCTGCTGCCATTAATGCAATTGTCCTTGTTGCAAAATTGATTCCCTTGTTTGTCTTTGTTATTGCTGGAATAGTTACTTTCAAAGCTGGAGTCTTTAGTGCTCACTTTTGGCAAAATTTCGTTGCGAATACAAATGCTGATGGCGTAATTAAGAGCTTAACTTGGTCTAATATGACTGGCGGAGATTTATTCAGTCAAGTCAAAGGTTCACTCATGGTTATGATTTGGGTCTTCGTCGGAATCGAAGGGGCTGCTATGATGGGTGACCGTGCCAAACGTAAATCGGATGCTGGTAAAGCTTCAATTTTCGGTTTGATTGCCTTGTTAGTGATTTATATCTTGCTCTCATTGTTACCATTTGGTTTTATGAGCCAACAAGAACTAGCCAATACAGGTCAACCTGGTTTGGTTCATATTTTGAACGCTATGGTTGGCGGTTGGGGTGGTTCACTGATGGCCATTGGTCTTGTGATTTCACTTCTTGGAGCTTGGTTGTCATGGACAATGCTTCCTGTTGAAGCAACACAACAATTATCAGAACAAAAATTACTTCCTAGTTGGTTTGGTAAACTTAATGACAAAGGTGCACCTAAAAATTCACTTTTGCTGACACAATTGATTGTTCAAATTTTCTTGATTGTCACTTATTTTGTAGCTGATGCTTACAATGTCTTTGTTTACCTTTGTACCGCTGTTATCATGATTTGTTATGCCTTAGTTGGTTTATATCTCTTTAAATTAGGGATTCAAGAGAAGAAAACAAGTAATATCATTATTGGTTTCATCGCGGCTGCCTTCCAAATCTTAGCCTTGTACTATTCAGGATGGCAATTTGTTTGGCTCTCTTTAATTCTTTACGCAGTTGGTTTCATTCTCTATGCTTTAGGCAAAAAAGAATATGGAACTAAAATGTCCACAACTGAAGTAATCGCAACCTTTATCTTGACAGTTTTAGGAATACTTGCTGTTTTTGGAGTATATGGAAACTGGCTTGGCTTGCAAGATGCACTGGGAATTGATGGAAATACTTTACTTGTCGCTGTAGTTCCATTGATCGTAGTAACATTTATTGTTTACTTCGTGGTTCGTAGTGATATCAATAAAAAAGGAATTAAAAATTAATCAAAGGGGTATAAAAAATGGTAAGTCGTATTGTTGTAGCCCTTGGTGGGAATGCTATTTTGACAAAGGACCCATCAGCAGCGGCTCAAAAAAAAGCGCTTGAAGTAACAGCTGAACAGTTGATGCCATTAATTAAAGATAATGACAGACAAATGGTTGTGACTCATGGAAATGGACCACAGGTTGGAAATTTACTTTTACAACAATTGGGTTCAGATAGTGAAAAAAACCCAGCTATGCCATTGGATACAGTTGGGGCAATGACTCAAGGTGAGATCGGTTTTTGGACGGTTCAAGCTTTTACAAGAGCAATGGCTAATAATGGCTTGGAACGTTATCCAGTTATTTCGGCAGTGACTCAAACATTGGTTGATGAAAATGATCCAGCTTTTAAAAATGCTAGTAAACCCATCGGTCCCTTTTATACAGAAGAACAATTGCCAGAAATTAAGAATCAATTTCCTGATTGGGAATTGATGGAAGATGCTGGCCGTGGTTATCGTCGAGTAGTTCCAAGTCCTAGACCACTTGAAATCATTGAAGCAAAAGCATTTGGTCCAATCTTGGAATCTGGAAGTTTACTGATTGCTTCTGGCGGAGGTGGAATTCCCGTCATTAAAGATGGTAATGGTTATAAAGGTGTTGAAGCCGTTATTGACAAGGATTTTTCAGCAGCTAAATTAGCTGAAATGGTTGGTGCAGATGAACTTTTGATTTTGACAAGTGGCGGCGATGTTTATTTGAACTATGGAAAAGAAGATCAAGTTCATCTGGAAACGGTCAAAGTTTCTGAAATGCGTAAGTATGTCGATGAAGAACGCTTTGCCAAAGGTTCAATGGGACCTAAGGTAGAAGCTGCGGTCAGCTTTGTTGAGCGAACAGGCAAAGTTGCTACGATTACAAGCCTTGATAATGTTGAAAATTTTGTCAAATCTGGCAGCGGAACAAGAATTGTTCCATAAATAAGTAAAAAAGATAGAGGAGAAATAATTTAATGGTAAGACGTATGGTCGTAGCCCTAGGTGGTAACGCTATTTTAACAGATGACCCAACAGCAAAAACGCAAGAAAAAGCACTTGAAACAACAGCAGAACAATTAATTCCCCTTATTAGAAATAATGATGTGGAAATGGTTGTCACTCATGGTAACGGACCACAAGTCGGAAATCTTTTATTGCAACAATTAGCGGCGGATAGTCCTAAAAATCCAGCTATGCCAATTGATACAGCTGTTGCAATGACTCAAGGACAAATTGGATTTTGGATGGGGCAAGCTTTTACAAGAGCTTTGATAAAAAATAAGATGGAGCGCGTTCCAGTTATCTCTGTAGTGACTCGTACAGTTGTTGACAAAGATGACTCGGCTTTTGAAAAACCAACTAAACCAATCGGTCCATTCTACGACGAAAAGGGCTTAGCAGAGATGAAAGCTCAGTATCCTGACTGGACTTTTGTTGAAGACTCAGGTCGTGGCTATCGTCGAGTAGTACCAAGTCCTAAACCAACACGTATCGTTGAAGCCGAAGCAATTAAACCATTGATTTCATCAAGCGTTTTGGTGACTGTATCTGGTGGTGGTGGTATTCCTGTCATTGAAACTCAAGAGGGTTATGAAGGAGTTGAAGCTGTTATTGATAAAGACTTTTCAGCAGCAAAAGTTGCTGAACTTGTTGAAGCAGATAATCTTTTGATTTTAACTGCGGTAGATAATGTTTTTGTTAACTTCAATAAACCTAACCAGAAAAAACTTGAAACAGTAACAATGGCAGAAATGAAAGCTTATATTAAAGAAGGGCAATTTGCCGCAGGTTCAATGTTACCAAAAGTAGAAGCAGCAATGGAATTTGTTACTCGCACTGGTCGTCCTGCAACAATTACCTCTTTGGAAAATCTTGAAGACTTCCTCAACAATGATTCTGGAACAAAGATTATTCCTTAACGTTAAAAATGCTACATTTCTGATGTAGCATTTTTTTATAAATGTAGTTTAAAAATTGATAAACTTTCCGATATTTTATCAATAATTATTGTACAATTAACATGTAAACGATTTATATTGATAAAATTACTGACAGAATCCTAATATGATTCAGGAATATTATGCTAATCAAGATAATAAATCTGTCAGTAAAAAAATAAAGAGAGGAAGACAAGTTCGGATGATTTCTCGAAAAAAATCATTTAAACTTGCAAATAAAACTTATGGAACTTGTACAATTTGGTTGCGAAGATTGGCTCAATGTTTGGGAAAAATCAGCAACAATTGATATTGCTCAGTCAACCATTGATTCACTATCTTTAGAAGAGGTCTTGGCTTTTGAAGAAGATAGAGGTGAAGCTTTTATGTCTCAGATGATGAAAGAAAAATTTAGTTATGGATGGATTGAAGGATCACCAGCCTTCAAATCAGAAGTTGCTAAACTTTATAAAAGAGTATCAGAAGACAATATTTTATCTACTAATGGAGCGACAGGAGCAAATTTTCTTACAATTTTAGGCTTGATTGGTCAAGGAGATCATGTAATCGCTCAGTATCCTTCTTATCAACAATTATATGATTGGCCAAAAACATTAGGTGCACAAGTTGATTACTGGAAGATAAAAGAAGAAAATCACTGGTTGCCGCAAATTGAAGACTTGCGTCGACTCGTTAAACCTAACACAAAATTGATTTGTTTAAATAATGCAGCTCAACCAACGGGTGCGATTATGAGTCCAGATTTCTTAGCAGAAGTAGTTGAGATTGCCCGGAGTGTCGATGCTTATATTCTTTGTGATGAGGTTTATCTGCCTCTTGATGAAGAAACCCCTTATGCACCAATTGCTGATTTATACGAAAAAGGAATTTCAACAAATTCAATTTCTAAAACTTATTCGGTTCCAGGAATTCGTGTAGGTTGGGTCGCCACTCAAGATCGTGACCTTTGTAATGAATTCCGAAAGATTCGAGATTATACTCTAATTTGTACAGGAGTCTTTGATGATGCTTTGGCTTCTTTAGTTTTAAAACATAAGGACAAAGTGTTGGCTCGCGCTCGGGATATTGTTAAAGGAAATCTCTCAATTTTAAAAGAATGGGTCGAAAATGAGCCATTGGTCTCAATGGTTTATCCTAATGCTGTGTCTGTAAGCTTTGTGAAATTCGAACAATTAGACCCAATGAAAACGGAAGATTTTGCCATTCAACTCCTTCGTGAAAAAGGAGTGCTAATAATTCCTGGAAATCGTTTTGACTTACCGGGATATGCCAGAATTGGATATTGTACGGATAAAAAGACTCTACGTCAAGGTTTGCAACTCCTATCTGAATTTTTGAGAGAATATAAAGGTTAATATCTTTTATATAAATACATTACCGTTTTACTAACTTGTATAAAAAGTGTATAATGGGAAAATGTGAGTATAATTATAACTAAAGAATATAAAACAGTCTCTATATTCAAGAGACTGTTTTATATTTACAGTCAGATTATACGAATTTAATTATAGCGAATTTATAATTAAATAATAGAAAGTGAGTAAATGGAAAACAAGAAAACAAAAGGGATTAGCCTTTTTGCACTACTAGCGATTATCATCTCAGGAGCCATTGGTGGTGGAGTGTTCAACCTTGCCAATGACTTGGCAAGAGGCTCAACTCCTGGGGGAGTCGTGATTTCATGGCTTTTTATTGGTTTTGGAATATTAATGTTAGTTTTGAGTTTTAATCGGCTCATTACAATAAAACCTGATCTTTCTGGTGTATCAGATTATGCTCGAGCAGGTTTTGGGGACTTTGTAGGTTTTTTATCGGGCTGGGGTTACTGGATTTCAGCATGGACAGGAACAATTGGTTTTGCTGTTTTAATGATGACTTCTGCTGATTATTTCTTTCCTAGTAAATTTGCAAATTCAAACGGTTCACTAACTATTCTGTCAGTAATTATTGTGTCAATTATTTCATGGATATTGATGCTTCTAGTTGATCGAGGAGTAGAAACGGCTGCGGCTGTAAATGCAATTGTGATGATTGCCAAACTGATTCCATTGGTTGTTTTCTCAATTACAGGAATTATCTTATTTAAGGCCAATGTCTTTACTCAACATTTTTGGCAAACCTTTACAACGAATTTTGCTGCTGATGGTTCAGTCAAAGATTTTGTTTGGCACGCAATGACTGCAAGTGGACTTTTAAGTCAAATTAAGGGCTCATTGATGGTAATGGTTTGGGTCTTTGTGGGGATTGAGGGTGCTGCGATGATGGGAAATCGCGCGAAAAAGAAATCAGATACAGCAAAAGCAACAGTTATTGGTTTAGCAGTTTTGCTTGTTATTTATGTACTTTTGTCACTCCTTCCTTATGGTTATATGGATCAAGCAAGTTTAGCAAATGTCAAAGCCCCTGGTCTTGTTTACATTCTTAATGAAATGGTCGGTGGCTGGGGTGGTAGCCTTATGGCAGTCGGTCTAATGATTTCATTATTAGGAGCATGGCTTTCATGGACAATGCTACCGGTTGAAGCTACACAACAGTTGGCAGAGCAAAAGCTATTGCCAAGTTGGTTTGGTAAACTCAATAAATATCATGCCCCAAGTAATTCATTGTTGATTACTCAGTTGATGATTCAAATCTTTATTATCATTACATATTTTGTTGCAAATGCTTATAATGTTTTTATTTATATGGCAACAGCTGTAATAATGATTTGCTATGCTTTAGTTGGTGCCTATCTTTTCAAAATTGGTCTTAAAGAAGCATCAGTAAAAAATATACTGATTGGTTTCTTCACTTTTGCTTTTCAGGCTCTGGCACTCTACCTCTCAGGCTGGCAATATGTTTGGCTGGCTATGATTCTATATACAATTGGATTTCTTTTGTTCATTGGAGCAAAAAAAGAGAGTCATCAATCAATATCAGTCAAAGAATGGTTGGGGATGCTTGTTGTGACAGTACTTGGGGTATTAGCGATTGTGGTCTTGATTTGTGGGGCCAAAGCGGGAACAGCCTTTGACCTTCGAGGTTTATTAGGATTTTAGGCATAATTTAATAATGAATCATCTTATAAAGATAATTTTACTGATGTTTTTCTAGGTGAATGGAGGAAATAATTGATGAGAACTTTTGCAGAAGTGGAAAAATTGTTAACTGAACTTTCGATTCCTTACAAAATTGTAGAACACCCAGCTAGTCATTCAACAGAAGAGTCGGATAACTACATTAAAGATTATGAAGGGTGTCGTTCAAAAACTTTGATTTTGGCCAATAAAAAATCAACTCAGTTTTATATGATTATCATGGATGACGCTAAACAAGTTGATATGAATCGTTTGAGTGAAATTCTTGAGGTGAAAAGACTCCACTTTATATCAGAAGACCGATTGGAAGAAATGTTAGGTTTAAATTCAGGAATTGTTTCCCTTTTTGGTTTAGTCGGAACAAATTATGAAAATATGAATATTTATTTTGATCAACAAATGCTTGATGATTATCAGATTCAAACTTTTCATCCTAATGATAATACTAAGACAATTTTCTTTAAGATGGAGGCTTGTTTTACTATTCTGAAGTCACAAGGTTATGATTATCAAATTATTAATTTATAAATTAAAACTCTTGCTCGTCAAGAGTTTTTTATTCGCCTATTGAGTCTAAAAACTAATTTTTGTATAATAACAATATGCTAACTTTTCCACTGATCAATGACACTTCACGAAAAATCATTCATATCGATATGGATGCCTTTTTTGCTTCCGTTGAAGTGCGTGATAATCCGAGTCTAAAGGGTAAACCAGTTGTGATTGCTAGGAATCCATTGCAGACTGGTGGGCGGGGAGTTGTATCAACTTGTTCTTATGAAGCGCGTGCTTTTGGAATACACTCGGCAATGAGTGCAAAGGAAGCGTATGACCTTTGTCCACAAGCTATTTTTATTTCTGGGAACTATGAGAAATATACAAAAGTTAGTAAACAAGTTCGTGAAATTTTTAAACGCTACACGGATAATATTGAGGCAGCGTCAATTGATGAAGCCTATTTAGATGTAACCGAGAATAAAATAGGAGCTCAATCAGCAATAAAAATAGCAAAATTAATTCAACATGATATCTTTGTTGAACTAGGTTTGACTTGTTCAGCAGGAGTTTCTTATAATAAATTTTTGGCAAAGATTGCTTCAGATTATGAAAAGCCACATGGTTTGACATTAATTATGCCAGATGAAGCATTAGAGTTTTTGGCAAAGTTGCCTGTGGAAAAATTTCATGGGGTGGGGAAAGCAACTGTTCCTAAATTACATGCCTTAGGATTCTTTACTGGAGGAGATTTACAAAAAGCTGATCCGGTTGATTTGGCTGAAAGATTTGGTATTTATGGTTGGGAACTTTTCCAAAAGGCAAATGGAATTCATAACTCTAAAGTCAAAAATCATCGTGAACGAAAATCAGTAGGCAAAGAGCGAACCTACGGGAAATTACTATATCTTCCAGATGATATCAAAGCTGAATTAATCAAAATATCTAAACAGGTTTCTGAATCCTTAAAAAGGCACCAACTCAAGGGAAACATTATTATTTTGAAATTGAGATATTCGGATTTTACAACACTAACGAAACGAAAATCAATGGTAGAGAATCTGGATAGTCCGGAGGACATTGCAGAAGCTGCACGACAGATATTTGAAGAAATTGATTATGATGAGAGCTTGGGAGTTAGGCTGCTAGGAGTTACCGTATCAGGATTTGGTGTCCAAAAAGCAACATTAGATATGCAATAGTTAGAAAAGGGATGAAGGCAATTTCGTCTCGTTTTTTTATCATTAAATAATAGATAATTCCAAGTAAACAAGCGATTTGAAGAAGTTTCATTTCATCAAAAAAACTTATAGAAAATGAGGCCGTAAAAAACCATAAAAAATCACCACTTCCAATTTTAAAATCGAAAATCTCAGTTAAGAGTGCAAGTACTAACCAGCTATAAAAAATCAAAGAAGAGGGAAATAAAATAATAAAGGAAAGAGCGAAAATAAGCCAAATAATAAAAGGGAAGCTATGATGCCGATAATCAAAAGCAGATAAAATTACTGACAGAATACTCATCAAAAATTGGGGAAGACTAAGATAATTAAGCCATGCCAAACAAAAGAGGAGACCAACAGAAAACTCAAGAATAAAATTCATCAATGGAATTTTACTCTTACAATAGCGACAAAGTGATGCAGAAGATAATTGAGAAAATAAGGGAATTAAGTCACGGAAGCTCAAAATGTGATTGCAAGAGTCGCAATGTGAGCGTCCAAAAATAATTGATTCTCCTGCCGGAATACGGTCAACCAATAGGCCAAAAAATGACCCGAAAATTGTTCCAATAATAAATAAAAATAATATCTCCATACTAATCTATACGAAAATGGATTTTGAATGTAACTAAAAATGGAATTAAAAAGAAAATAAGTAAATCATTTGAGAAAAAATTCTCATTGGTTTATAATATATTTATAGAAAAGTTAATATTAAATCTCTTTATGACATTTAATATTTAAAAAATGGAGGTTAGTTATGTCAAATGAACACACACAAGAAGTTTTAAATCAAACGGTTGCCGATTTATCGAAAGGATCTGCTCTTGTTCATCAAATCCACTGGTATTTGCGTGGCCCTGGTTTTCTTTACCTACACCCAAAAATGGATGAATTAAAAGATCAATTGGACGAACATTTGGATGAATTTGCAGAACGTTTAATCACTATTGGTGGTTCTCCAGTTTCAACTTTGGCAGAATTTGATAAAAATTCTAAAATTGAGATGACGCCTGCAGCTTGGGGTAAATCTAATTCAGAACGTGTCAAAGAATTGATCGTTGCTTATAAATATTTGACTCAACTCTTCAAAGATGGAATTAAAATTGCTGGGGATGATGGAGATGATGTGACAGTTGATTTATTCACAACTGCTCTTGGGGATATCGAAAAGACACTTTGGATGATTGAAGCTGAAGTGGGCTAATAAAATTGTAAATGAAAAGCTCTGTCAGTACTGACAGAGCTTTATTTTATTTTTAAATTTACTGACAGATTTTTTAACAATCTAAAAGGATAGAAAGATTCTATCCTTTTTATGATTAAATGCCAGATTTTGTTTTCCCATTCCAAGAATTTAACCCACCTTTAAGGATATAAATTTCAGGAATACCAGCTTTTTTAAGTTTTTTAGCAACTTTTGCTCCCCCAACAGGACGACCAGTTTCATAAATTAGCACTGGTTTATGTTTGCTCAAAGCATTTAAACTTTGGTCAATCTGACCAGAAGGAAGATTACGCGCACCAAGAATATGGTTAACCCGGAATTGATTTGCTTCGCGAATATCAATTAATTGAGAAGTTGGTATCAACCGAGCAAATTCAGCTTCCTCAACAAGTTTTGCATTGCGACGAAGATTCCAGCGGGGATAGACAAACATTCCGATAATTACTAAGACAAGAATGATATCAATGATAATAATAATCAAAATTATTCTCCTTTAAATTTAAGAGCAAGACTTGCAGCGCCGATAATTCCGGCATCATTTCCAAGAACAGCAAGTTTAATTTTACTTGAGTTACGAACAGTTGAAAAGGCATATTTATTGAAATAAGTTTCAACTTTTTCACGCAAGAATTCACCAGCTGCTGATACACCACCACCAATAACGATTGAAGCAGGGTTTAAAGTAGAACCCAAATTTGCACCGGCAAATCCAAGATAATAAGCAAATTTATCAACAACAGATAAGCTGAAGTGGTCCCCTTCTTGAGCAGCAAAGAAAATGTCTTTAGAAGTTACTTCATCACCATTGTCAATAGCAGCCTTAATAGTAGAATCTCCTTCGTACTCTTCAGCAAATTTACGAGCTAAGCGAACGATTCCTGTAGCAGAAGTTACTGTTTCCAAACATCCGCGGTTTCCACAAGTACATTCAAAACCATCAGGGTCAACGCAAATGTGGCCGATTTCACCACCAGCTCCAGCAATACCATGAACTAGCTCTCCTGAGGCGATAATTCCACCACCAACACCAGTTCCAAGAGTGATGAAGACTACATCAGGATTGTTTTCACCAGCCCCAACCCAACGTTCACCAAGAGCAGCAACGTTAGCGTCATTGTCCAAGATGAAAGGTAGACCAACACCCTCAGAAATTGGTTTACCAACCTCTTGAGTGTCTGCCCAGTTTAAGTTGAAAGCGGCTTTAACAGTACTTTCAGAAATATTTACTGACCCAGGAGTTCCCATTCCAATTCCGAGAAACTCTGATTTATCCAAATTGTAAAGGTTCAAACGGTGGTTGATTGATTGGATAATATCAGGAACGATATGTTTTCCATCTTCTAAAATATTTGTTGGGATAGACCATTTATCTTGAACTTCACCAGTGAGAGTTAAAATCCCAAATTTAATTGAAGTTCCGCCAAGGTCGATACCGATAATTTTACTTGCAGTCATTGTTTTTTCTCCAATCTGACAATAAAAAAAGCATTATTTTTTATTAGTCGTAGATTTTTTCTTTTCAATTCTCTCTTCACGCGACAAAATCAAGCGAGCAGTCAAGTAATCGTGGTCGCTTTTCTGAAATATTCCTGATTCAAGCATCTTTCCTAATTCAATTTGCATAAAAGCAATCGCATCCAAACGATCTGGAAAAAGATTGATATATCCATATTTTTTCAGCATTTCTTGTACATCGTAGAGAGTTTTCATTACTACATTTTACCGTATTTGATAAAGGCTTTCAAGTGCAAGCTATATGTAAAATATAGAGAATAGCGCAGATTTTGCTTATAAAATGGTATAATACACTATAATTTGAAAACGTAACTAAAAAGATATTTAATGGTAATGATGTTTTTGGAATAAGATTATAGTTAAAATTTACTTGTTGAAGGTAAAAAAATGAATAGAATTTTGATTGATGCGGACTTTTATGCAGGAAATCGCTTAGAGCGATTTGTTCTTGAAAATGAAAAAGAACTCGGGATAAAAGACAAGGTTGACGTAACAAGAGTATTCTATAATCATCAAGATGCCTATCAATATCTTCAAATTTACCTCAAAGATGTTAAGGCTTGTTTTATAAAAATTGGACAAAAAGAAGAACTAGGAACACTGAACAAAATGCAGAAGTTAGAAAGTAAGGCATTTTTTCTTATCTATACTGATAATCCTGACTTAAAAGATGAATTATTGAGCTTTACTACCCTACCATTATGGTCTCAGATGACTGTGTGTAGCGATTTTGATAGTGAAGTTAGGGAAATGATTGAAAAAGTTTTACTGTACTGTTTTACAAATGAATTAAATATTGTTGAAATGGCTGGATATCCGATTTCTATGGATTCTCTTTTATATATTGAAGCGGACAAAACACATCGAAATTATCTTAGAGCCATCACAAAAGATAATGAGTGCCTAGTTCGTGGAACAATTTCAGATGCAAAAAAGAAAATGCCCAATCTCCTCTCACTTGGGCGTGGGTTACTCGTTGATTCAAAGAAAATTCGTCGAATTGAAGATGACGGCTTGACCCTGAGTTTTGTACAATGTTTGAAAAAAGTCAAAGCACCGGCGGTTTATAAAAAAGTACTGAAATCACTCAAAAGACAATCAGAGTGGATAAAATAATCATTCTTTTTAGGGTGATTTTTATTTTTGGATGATAAAAACTCAATTTCATCACAAAAAAAGTGATTTCATCATAAAAATGATTAAATTTAGCAAAAAAGCGTTGCATTCAGAAACAAAAACGCTTACAATTCAATTATGAAAACAATATCAATAATTTTTGAAAGAGAAAAAGAACCAATGGAAAGTTAAGAAAGTTCAATATCAGCTCAAAGATATATCGTGCAACAAAAGAAAGTGAGTAATTTTTTTAATGGAAAATATACTGTCAAGTAAGTTATAGTTTGAGAATTAACTCTTAGATTAGTAACTTACCGACTAAGAAAAGAGGATTTATTTATGAATACGAAAAAAACTATTATTGGTACGCTTGCTATCAGTGCCTTATTTGCAACTGGATTTACTGTAAAAGCAGATGTTGCAGAAGCTCCAAGTGTTGATGTGTCTAAAAGTGGTAAAGTTAGTTTGAATGTCCCCAAAGATGCAGATAAAGTGATTACTAATACGAAAAAAGAAGTGAAGTATGTTGTAAATGATGGCGTAATATTGGATAATACCAGCGGGGGACATAATCTGACAGCGCCTGTGACTGTTGAGATAGAAGTAACTTCAACTGCTAAAGGTACAATAAAGGGAGAGACGACTTACACAGCAGATTTTGGAGAAGCAGAGGTAACTAAAAAAGGAGAAAATTTGAAGGCAAGTTCCTTTGGGAATTTACTGGGCACAAAAACTTTTGCAGCTAGTCAGAATCAGTCAAAGTCAGATAAAACTTATTCTGTTAAGTTTAGGCTGAATATAAATTGGACAGTGTCTAATGGCTACGCTGGTCTAACAAAAGTAACAGGAGGTTATGGTCCTAGTGTTGATCGTGTTTATGTCGCTAATTCCAGAGTCACTACTGCAACGAATGGTCAGGTTAAAGGAATGGGAGGTTATAGCCAACAGGTTGATGACAAATCAGAAGGAGGCAATCTATCATGGTCGATTACCCGGAATTACAAACCTGTAAAGATTCCCTCAGCCAGTGCAATGGTAGGCGCTACTTATTTCGCTACGCTTAAACGGGGAAATAGCACTTGGACATTTGAAACGACAAATCGGGCTTATTAATGGGAGAAAGTAAAATGAGTATAAAAAGTATAAAACTTTGGCAAGTAATACTTGCATTTATTATCTGGCTAGGAACGATGTTTCTTCCAGCAACTGTAAATCAAGAAAAATTGGGTACAAGTTTTGATTATAGAGAAAGTCGAGAAAATTTCTTTTATTTTATCTCTCATCAGTTTCCCTTTTACAGTATTATTTTGGCTCTACTACTATTGCTATCGATTATCTTGCTTTATAGAAAAGCAAGGGTTGGCAAGTACCTTGCTTTTGCAAGTCTGATTTATTATATTGGTTTCTTAGTCGTAGGTTTTCCAGGAAGTATCATTTTTAATCGCAGTTTATCGGGCAATACTTTTGAAGGAGAAGCGGCGCTTTTTTTAACTTTTTATGGGGTGGGCTATATTGTTTCCGTAATTGTTGGGTGCCTAGCTCTTCTCTTACTTTACTTATATAGTTTATCCAGAATTAATGAATAATAGGTTTGCTCATGAAAAAATACATTGTTTTTACATTTATTATCAGTTTACTTAGTCTGTTTCTTCCGTTTTTTCCAGCTACAAATAATAGCTTTGAAAGTATTAATCTTTTGGGTTTTCAATATGCTATAAAATATAACGTTGAATTATATTTTATCATC
>Ga0208186_100007_pt1 | contig 38386 bp, 36 predicted proteins | sample Shrwel1BS1Day23_FD_187537 | JGI IMG/M metagenome (GOLD analysis project Ga0208186, IMG submission 187537) | Subsurface microbial communities from deep shales in Ohio, USA - Utica-3 well 1 S-1-Day23 (SPAdes) (version 2) ... | reverse complement strand
TTGAGCCATATCCGCAGCACTCACTTCTTTTTCTCGGCGAATATGGTCAATACTTTTTTTAAGATGTCTCGTTCTTCCTTAACTTTAGCCAGTTGTCTTTTTAATTCTAGAAAATCAGCTTTAGAGACGGAGCTTTCATTAGATTTAGAGTAGAGGTCTATCCATTTATAAATTGTTGCAGGGGCCACGTCGTATTCTTTAGACAGCTGGGTGACGGATTGACCAGAATGATAGAAGGCGATAAGGGTTTCTTTAAATTCTTTTGAGTAGCGTTTTTGCATGTTTTTGTCCTTTGTCTAAATTATACAATAGTGACTCTAAGATTTAAGGATAACATCAATAAATCAAATGATGATATGGGATTTTTTGGTATCGCTCAAAGTATAAACGGCAAACTTAGTCTGAAAAGTAAAGCCTATATCTTTGATGGAAATCAGACAGGACGTGATATTCAAGAGCTTCCCACTGCTTTTTATGAGTGGTTGGGTCCACAAGGAATTATGCTACGTAAGGATTTGGTCGAAAGAAACAATCTTCATTTTGTCAATCAGCGAGTCGCTGATGATGTGACTTTCTTTTATCAGGCACTTCGTACCGCAAAAACAATCAGTCGGGGCACAGAATTAACAACTTATCTCAACCGTGATGCGGATAATATTTCTTTGAGTAAAAGTATCAATCGGACGTTTATGATTTCATGGTTTCGGTCCTTAGGATTCATCAATCAAAAGTTTCCTGATGATTCTTCAAAAGAAAAATTTCTTTCAAGGCGGATAGAATGGCTGATTTATGATTTCTTATTACGTCGGGATATTGGTTATCGCTTTAGTAAAAAGCGAATTATTGATTTCAAAGAAAGTTTTGATAAATATATTGGCGAGTTAGCTTTTGACCCTTCTAAACATTTCAGAACAGGTGCCAGAATTGTTGTTTGGCAGTACCTGATTGCTGACGACTATGATGCGATAGTGAAGTTTAATCACTGGCATTCTGTCAGGCATCTGGCAAAACGTTATTTAGGACTGACACAAAAAAAGGATAATCGTTATTATTTTCCAACGATAAATCCTAGTGTTCCAAAAGTCGCAATCAATATGCGTGCTATTGCAAAAGATTACGTCAAAAATGAATTATTTTTAGAAATTTACACTCATGAAAAAATCAAAAATTTTGAAATGAGAAATCGTAAAAATCCTTTTGAAAGACGGCAACTCACTTATCAAAAACAGTCAGAATGCAATTATAGCCTTGAAATTCCTGAGGATTTTTCAGTCAAAAACTGGGAGATTTTGATTATTTCTAGTCATTATCAAGAACATCGCATCGAAAAACTCGACAAAATCATGACAAAGAAGGAGGATAAAGCTTCATGAAAAATGATAAAAAATTGGAATATGAACAGTTTCATTATCCTCTGGATGAGATGTCATGGAAGACGGCCTTACCAACGGTTACGAAAACTTCTTCTGAAAAAATCACAGAAAATCCGAAAGTTTCCGTCATTATTGCTAATTATAATAACGGCCCTTATCTTGAACGAATGATGAACTCACTCGTTCATCAGACTTTGGGAATTGAAAATATTCAAGTTTTATTCGTGGACGACCGCTCAACTGACAACTCTTTGGAGCTGATAAAACCTTATTTTCAGTCTTATCCGAATATCGAGATTTATCTCTTAGATAAAAATACTGGTGGTGCGCATGGACCGCGCAATGTCGGTCTGCTTCATGCGCGGGGGGATTATCTTGTGATTTTGGACGCTGATGATTGGTATGCAGCTGACGGACTTGAAAACTTATATCGGCTACTCGAAAAATCTGGCGATGGCATAGCTTTTGGTGGAGTCGCTCGTAGTAAAAATGGTCAGCTTGATTTGCTATCACGCGCTTATATTGACGTTGATAATGAAATCAGCAACCGCCCGATTTCTGACTTACCTTATGATTTTTACAACTGGCTTGGGCCACAAGGAAATATGGTGCGCCACAGTCTAGTCAAAGAAAATAATCTGCATTTTATTGACCAAAGAGTAGCAGATGACGTGACTTTTTTCTATCAAGCCCTGCAGCTTTCACAGACAATTTCTCAAACACAAAAGATAACCACCTATGTCAATCGTGATGATGATAATATTTCTCTGAGCAAAAATATCAATGAAACTTTTTTGCTCGGTTGGTTGCGCTCCTTGAGTTATATGCTGACAAATTATCCAAATACCGAGAGTTTACAAAAATTTATCACGCGCCGTTTGGAATGGTTGCTGGTAGATTTTACCTTGCGTTGGGATACAAAGTATGGTTTGAGTTTGGCCTCTTTGCGCCATTTTAGAGAACTTTTGACAGACTATTTGCCTGATTTGACATTTAACCCAGAAAAATACTTTAGTCTGGATATTTATTCTTATATTTGGCAATTTTTACAAGCAAAAGAAGATGAAAAACTACTGAAATTTGTCGCTTGGCATAGCTTACCAAGCATTGATAAACAACTTAAAAAAATTGATAAGCTCTATTATTTTGTACCGGAAGATAAAAACTTACCGTCAGTAAATTTGCCGCTGATTAAAGGTAAAAAATTACTGATTGATGAGAAGAAAATCAAAATTCACTTTGATTATTACATTGCTGAAGAACCTGATTATGTCGAGTTTCGTAATGACAGCGCCCTTGATACTAGCTTACGAAAGAAAGCACATAAGCTCTCAGAAGTGAGCTATGAAGCGCAAATGACACGTGCCGAATATGAGCAGTTAAAAGCCGGCGACTACAAACTCCACGTTGTCCTTGAAAATCAGACAGAATATCTGATAGCCATTGACCAACTCCAAACCTATTGTGGCGCTGACACGCTTCTGTCAGACAGAGAGGGTGTCCTTGCGCTCCATAAGATTGTGGATACAAGACTCTACCTTGCTTTCAAGGCACTTGACCCTACCTATTTAGGACAATTTATTCAAGTTGTTTCAACACTTGATGACGATGGCAACTTTGTATTTGAATTGCCTCATGACGAAAAAATCTCTCGTGAAGAATACAATAATTCACTGATAGCATTTCCTCAGACTTACGGTAGTCTTTCTGAAAGTGAACTTAGTCAAAAATACAGCTGTCAGGCAGGCATTTATCGATTGGTCAAAGAAATGATCCTTCATCAGGAAAATGAAACGACGGAGCTGACCTTAAAAGTGGGCACTGTCCTCACAGTTACTCACGTCAGATTTGACGCAAATTATGAAATGCTCCTTGTTACGTCACTCGGTCAGGTCAAATTTGACGCAAGTGCGCTTGAAGCCATTACTGAGCCAGTAGAAGTGGTAGCTCTGAAAAATATCTATTCATACTCTGAAGCCAACTTTAGTAAAGAAGTGAAGAAAAAGCATTATCTACAAGGAATGACCTTAAAAGTAAGCAAACTTGATTTTTCAAAATCCTATCGTCCCAGATTTGCAACCGAAAACGGCAACTACATCACGGAAAATCCAAATTTTGTTGCTTTCACAGCAAATGGAAATACCGCTAGTAAACCACCGCTCTGGCAAGTCCTTGTCCCAAATAGGAGGTTAAAATGAAAAAAATATTTGATAATCTTCTCATAGAAGAATTCAATATTGATAATCAGACGCTCCATATCAAGCTTGAAAAAGAGGTCAAATTTGACGCCCTCTATTGGTCAGAAAATGCCTTGACACCAAGCGTTAAAATCCAGCCTAAGCATTATCAACTAAAGGGTAAGAACCTGATGATTGACCTCAAAGATGACAAGCTGATTCCTTATATTCGTTATTATCTCGTTGCAAGTCAGGACGGCTTACCTTTAAGACTTTATGATGCTAGACACAGTGAACAACCACGCCTGCAACGCTATTATGACTTAGGAAAAACGCAAACAAATACTAGCTTGCACAAGATTATGTACCTTAACGATTATGGAAATATCGGCATGAAATTTGTTCCACAGGTCATTTTGGATACTTATGACAGACATTTGCCGATTAATGTTGAACTAGCTGATTTGGCAACGCAGATATCATCCATCGTTGCAAACCTCTCGCTCGACTGGAATCCAGACCGTTTAATGCTCTTAGAAAATATCAAGCCAATGTTAATTCAACTAAACAGTCTGACGGACGAAAAAATTGAAGCAACAGATTTTTCCGTCAAATTTGACGGAAATGAAGCAGAAATTACAGCCAAATTTGACGGATTAGCAGGATTAAAAATCAACGAAGATTATGCTTTTGGACTCGAAATAACGAGGGAAAAACAAAGTTATCAACTCCTTGCAACACGCACGAGTTTCAAACTTTTCCAAAAGTTTAATCCCTTCTACAAAGGGATTAATATTGTCCCAAGCAACTTCATAGACTTTACTTTCACAACAAATGCTGCTGTCACGCTCCAACATAAACGACTCCTAGAAAGTAAAGAAGAAGTCCCAACATTGGAAAATTTCTTTGAAAGAAAGCAATTTTTGACAGCTAGCGAAAAAATACAGCTCAAAGAAAGCTATAAAGAATTAGAAAATACTTGGATAGCCAATGCAGCCTATCACAACTTCTTAAAAGAAAGTGAGGCGGATAATGAAAAACTTTGAAGTTTCGCCAGAAAAAGACCATAAGTCTATGGACACTTTCTTAGAAGACTGGGATTATTATGCGACACTCAGACAGTATGCCCTAGAAAACAAAACGATTGATGGTTACAAAAATGGCCGCTATATCGTCAAAAATCGCACAGAAATTGCGACAAAGCTAGACTCTTACGAAGAGGTTTATTATGACCTAGAAGCTCCGCTTGAAAAAGAAAACTATCTCACAAATAAACTCATTGTCTTTTTCATGCCAGCTGATGCGATGACTTCGCCAAGCGCCGAAAAACGCTATTTTGGCAATGCCCGTTGGGATTCACTTGCAGCATCTATCGCCAAAAATACCTATATTTTGCGGATTGCGGATACTAATCTCATCTCAGGCTCTGATTATCAAAACACGTCAAATTTCCCCAACTATGAAGAAATCATTCAAAAGCTTATCAAAAAGATAGCTTCTGAAAACAATATTTCCCCTCGAAATATCATCACTTATGGGAATTCCCGAGGAGCGACAGGGGCACTCTATCACGGATTACTTGGTAATTATAAAGTTGTTGCTGCTGACCCTGTGATAGACCGAAAAGCTTGGGTTGAACGCAAAGATATGCAACACATGTTTGATTTTATCGACTATAACATGTCCATGAAAATCAACCAGTTATTGGCGCAAACGACCTTGAAAGCTGAGGATATAAAAATTCTCTCATCAGATGCGGCTTTTATTACTTATCCTTATATCAAGCAATTAGATTTAGCAAAGCTTACACTTATCAACCTCAACTTAAAAAATCCTTGGGCGACAGATTTATTTACAAGTCATGCTCTTGTGATTGGGAAAACGGTCCCCTTGCAACTCTCTCTGATTAATAACTTTCTCTATGAGAGTGATATTGAAATTGAAAAATTGCCTATTAGCTTTGCACTAGAAGATTGGGACGTTCTCTTACCTTGGAGTTCTCCTTACTTTGACCTTCACTATAAAAATGACGGATTGCTCATTTCCAGAAATTCTCAACCGCTCAAAGAAGACAATCGTTGGCTGAATTTTCTACTTAAACACCCCCTTGAAAAAGGGAAAGACTATCAAATTGATATCTATGCGACTGATTCTTCAGAGCAACCAAATTTCCCTTTTTTCTTACATGAAGATGGAAAAATGCAAGATCCTAATCAGGCTCTAAAGTTTCAAAAAGATAAAGAAAATCAAAAGTATTCTTATCGATTTACCGCAACATACAATCTCAACTTTATTGCTACAACAGCTAGTGCTTATCAGTTAAATGAAGTGATACTTGCTCAATTAATCAAAATTACCCAACTCAATTAATTTACAGAAAGAAGAAAAACATGAATAACCCTAAAGTTTCCGTCGTTGTCCCTATTTATAATCAGGAGCGCTATCTGCGTGATTGCTTAGATAGTCTTGAAGCACAAACGCTCGAAGAAATCGAATTTATCCTTATCAATGATGGCTCAAAAGACAGTTCCATTGATATTATGAATGAATATGCGGCAAAAAATCCTAAATTCATCATTGTTGATAAAGGTAATGATGGTGTGGGTAAAACAATAAATATCGGGATTGACATGGCAAAGGGTGAATACATTGCTGAACTTGATAGCGATGACTTTGCAGCAGCAGATATGTACGAAAAACTCTATGAAGTTGCCAAGAAAAATGACGTAGACATTGTGAAAAGTAGTGTCAATAACTTCATTGGCGAAGGGGAAAATCTTAATGTTTACTTCAAAGAAGAGATTGCACGTAAGGGCTATTACAACCGTGTGATTAACCCGCTTGAAGAAAAAGAAGTCTTCACTTTTAAGATGTATGCTTGGTGCTCCCTCTATCGGCGCGAACTGCTCCAAGATAACAAAATCATCTGGAATGAAGACGTCAGTGCCTACAATGATAATGGTTTCTATTGGCAAACAATGAGCCTTGCTAAAAGCGTCTACTATGTCGAAGATTATTTTAACTATCATCGCCGTGATAATGAGCATTCAACTGTGCGTGATAGTAATAAAATGTTCAATAATTTCTTTGCTGAGCATGCCTTTATCGTTGAAAAATTAATAAAATCTGGAACTTTTGAAGGTCTAAAAAAATATTTCTTCTCTTGGAAATTGGACAATTATTATTTTGCACTCACACGTATTGAGTTTGAACGAAAACAAGATTTTTTCCAACTTGTGGCCAAAGATTTTCGCAAAGACATTGAAGAATATGGTCTGAATGCTGTTCATTTTGTCAATCAATCACAAAAAATTAAAATTAATGCGATTGTTAAAGACCCAATTCAATATTTTTATACCGACTATCTCAAGCAATATTACAAAGTTAGTGTTGTGGTTCCGGTTCATAATTCGGCAAATTATATTCGCCAAACGATTGAGTCATTACTCACACAAACACTTTATGGTTTAGAAATTATCCTTGTAGAAAATGGCTCAACTGATAATACACTCGAAATTCTGAAAGAATATGAGGGGCGTGACTGGCGGATTCAATTGCATTCTATTGGAGCCTCTGATGCAGGAACGGCACGTAACTACGGCTTAGAAAGAGCACACGGACAGTATATTATCTTCCTTGATGCCGACGATATCTTTTACCCTACGATGATTGCTAAAGCTTATAACGCTGGTGTAAAAGATGATGCCGAAGTCATTTGGTTTAAAACAGCCTATAAAGATTTGTTATCAGGTCAAACCAATCCTTATAACAATTTCTTTAATGTCGCCCAAATGCCAAATCATAGACCTTTTAGCTTTAAACAACTTAAATGGAACCCTTACAAAGCTTTTAATGGTTGGGCATGGGACAAAATGTTTAAAACGGATTATGTTCGGGCTAATAATCTCACATTCCAATCTCTCCCAGTTGCAAATGATGGCTACTTTACTTATTTGGCAATGGCAAATGCCCAACGTATTACGACGGTCAATGAAATTCTTCAACTTCATATCATCGGTCATGGTAATAATATCTCATTCAGCAAGCATGATGAAAACTACCGCAATGATTATGATATGATTCTTGAAATCGTCAAAGAACTTCGTAAGTTTGATGATGAGAATACTTCTGCCCACCTCTTCTTAAAATCAATGCTTCCTCACATGGAATGGATGATGCAACGGGGCTATAAAACTCAAGAAGCCCTCCAAAAATATTTTAATCTTTTGGTTTCGGGTGGTTTAGAAGAATTAGGATTTATAGAAATTCTAAACGAAGAAAATTCGGCTTCTGATCAAGAAGTAATCGATCGTTTTGAACAAGTCTTGGATTATCATGTCGATGATTTTGACAAGTTCATGCTAGAAATTGGGAATCAGTGGATTGGTAAAGAACGCAATCGTCTGAACTATATTCCTAATGCACAAGTTCAACAAAGAAATGGGAAAATTATCTTTGGACAAAATGCATCAGAAGCCCAAAATACGGCAGGTGGTCTTTTTGCCATGATTATTCCCAAAAAGGATACAGAAAATGTAACTGCTGTCGTTGAAATACTCTTTTTAGCTGATAACGCTCCCGCCGTAAAAGACACGCTGAACTTATCTTTTGCTATTAATGCGGACAAAGAAGGAGAGTTACAGTCTAATCTCTTCCAAGCAGAGTGGGCAAATGGCGAAAAGGTCATGACCGATAATATCTACTATACCTATATTGATAATGTCTTTACGGTATATGTTAAATACACTGGAAAATACACAGGATTTGAATACATCTTTTCTAACGCCACATCGCGCTCTTTCCCAAATAAATTTAGCGTTTTAGGAATTAATACTGGCTATATCACTACGATTTTCCCAGAAGTTTTACCCGAAATGAAACGTATTGAAGCTATCCATCAAAATTATCATGCTCCTGCATTATATGGACAACGGACAGTTTTTCGCTATGAGGGAACAAAAGAACAAAGTGAAGAATTACTTTGTGTGGAACTTCCTAACTATGCCTTCAATAATGTCGTTTTTGCTTTAGAAATCGCAAATATCCCAAATAATCGTCCTGCCATATATGATACCCTTTATTTTGGATTTTTCTTGGATTCTGAAAAAGAGATTCAAGCAAATGTCTTTCAAGCTGAATGGGAAAAAGGACGCCCTGCCTTAATGGATAACGTTTATTACAGAGTGGAAGGAAATAAAGTTTATATTGGGGCACGTTTCACAGAAATTTGGGCAGCTTATCACTTTAAATTAAAATCAATTGTTGGACGAGAACTCAATCAAGATTATTCTGTCAACTATCTGGCACAAGAACTTGTAGAAAAAGAACTCTCAGTCCTCCCTAAAGATGCTCAATTTATCAAAGAAGTACAAGGATAAAATTTAGATAAAGCTAATAATCAAAAACATTAGAAGAAAGTCAGGGAAAAAAGATGACTAAAATAGCAGTAGTCGGTGCTGGTTATGTAGGAATGTCAATGGCAACTCTCCTTGCTCAAGGCAATGAAGTTCAAATCGTGGATATTATTGCCGACAAGGTTAATAAAATCAATCAGAAAATCTCACCAATCAAAGATGAAGTTATTCAAGATTTTTTATCTAACCATACACTAAATTTAAAAGCAACACTTGACAGCAGGCAAGCAATCAAAGATGCAAGTTTCGTGATTATTGCAGCTCCAACAAATTATGACCCAGATAAACATTACTTTGATACCTCAGCTGTTGATGCGGTCATTGAAGAAACGGTAAAAATTAATCCTAGTGCGCTCATGATTATTAAATCAACGATTCCAGTTGGCTATACAGAGGCAACCAAAAAGAAATATCAGACAGAAAACCTTATTTTTAGTCCAGAATTTCTAAGAGAAGGTAAAGCTTTGTATGATAATCTCCACCCAAGCCGTGTGATTGTCGGCGAGAAGAGTTCGCGTGCCCATGAGTTTGCTAGACTCCTGATTGAGGGAGCGATTGATAAAGATATTCCTGCTTTATTTGTAAGCAGCCCTGAGGCAGAAGCAATCAAACTTTTTGCTAATACCTACCTTGCGATGCGCGTGGCTTTCTTTAATGAACTTGATACTTATGCCGAAAAAAATCAATTAAATAGTCAACATATTATTAACGGTGTTGGGTTGGATTCACGGATTGGGACACATTATAATAATCCAAGTTTTGGTTATGGTGGTTATTGTTTGCCGAAAGACTCAAAGCAGCTTTTGGCCAGTTATGAGGGCGTTCCTCAGGAGTTGATGACGGCTATTGTCAAATCAAACGAAACCAGAAAACAGCACATTGTTGAGCAGATTATGGCTAAATCTCCAAAAACTGTTGGAATTTACCGGTTGGTCATGAAAGCTGGGTCAGATAATTTCAGACAGAGTTCGATTATTGATGTGATGAAACTCTTGCAAGATAAGGGGATAACGGTTCTTATCTATGAACCTACACTAGATTTGAAAGATTATGAAGGGGCAAAACTCTTAGCAGATTTTGCTGACTTTAAAGAAAAAAGTGATGTGATTATCGCAAACCGGATGACAGAGGAATTAAAAGCTGTGGACTCAAAAGTTTATACGAGAGATTTGTATAGAAGGGACTAGATTGGAATAAACGATGAACCGTTATTACCTTGTAAAAGAAGATGGCACAAAAATAGAAAATCCCAAGATTAATGGCCTAACTGTTGAATTTTTAGGAAACGACTCGCTTGTAGAAATTTCCGAGGGTTCTGTTTTTGAAAATACGAAACTTTCGCTTGCTTCTGAGTCAAAAATTATCATAAAAAAAACAAGTTTCTACGGCATACGTAATACTTGGATTGATGCCAGTCCCGGAGGTATTGTGCGAAATTTATTTATTGATGAAGGGGCTCAATTTGTGAGAGCGACCTTTGTCATGCGTGATGAAGATAATCTTAAAATTACGATTGGTAAAAATTGTATGCTAGCAGCCGATGTTCTTTTCCGTGCATCAGATGGTCATCAGATTTACGATTTAGAAAACCTACAAGTTTTCAATAAATCCAAAGAAATTCGTATTGAAGATAACGTTTGGATGGGGAATTCGGTTCGTATCTTAAAAGGAAGCTTGATTAAACAAGGAAGTATTATCGGATTAGGTGCCATTGTCGCTAAGCAATTTCAAGAAGAAAATGTGGCGATTGCAGGTAATCCTGCCCAAATTGTAAAGCGCAATGTGGCTTGGAGTAAAGATTATATTTGGGATTATAAAGACACTTACCAACAAGATGAAAGTAGAGCAGCGTCAATTTTTGCGGTGAAAACAGATGAAAATCATGTGCTTTGGCGAGTAAGTCAAGAATCCTCTTATTTGGTAATTATGCGTGAAGGTGTAGGAAATCAGGTAGAACATCTCAAATTTTCTTTGAAAGAAAATTTGAAATTAGGAGAGAATTATTATCTAGTTTTAGATTTTATCTCCAATAAAAGCACAGCATTTACTACATTTTTAAGTAATGATAGTGGAAAAATGAATAGAATTCCTAACTTTCATGTAACGGAAAACATCAGAAGAAAGATTGTTTTTCCATTTGTACCAACTGTTGAAGGACTTTCGACAGTAGCCCTTTCTGCCAGTCATTTTCCTGAAAATACGATTCTTAAAATATTTGATTTTAGAATAGAAAAAATGAAATAGATGAGGGATTGAAAATGAAATCTATAAAAAGATTAGTAATGGTCACAGTAGTTTTGTTAGGATTTTTCAGTACGCCCAAAGTAATGGCTGCAACGAATTTTGGTCCTGTGCGTCCAAATTTTACTGAGGAAAAACCACCTACTTATATTACTTTTAATTCAATTTCTAATAATAAAATAGGTGGTGCAGAGTGGGTATTCATTCGGACGAAAGATGTTACAGGGCAAAAAAACGATGGAAAATTCGCAGGAAAACTAAACTATCATAATGTTCTACCTGTAAAAACAGATCATAGCTATATGGTATTAATGCTTGTAAGTAATGATGCTAGAGCAAACTTAAAATTGAATGCCAAAAATGTTAGGGCATCTATTGAGATTCCATCGACAAGCTCAAATGACATTGATATAAAGGGGATTATTTCTGCGGATAATTGTGGGCCACAAAATAATCAAGCCATGCAATTTTGGAGTACGACGCGATTAACGGGTAAAAATATTAAAGTTTCATATGTTCCAGGTTCTGCCAAATATTGGACGGACGCTAAGAGCTTTAACGGCTCAGGTTTTACTCTTCCTGATGATCTGAAAAGTTCAGAAGGTACTCCCTTAGGATATAGTAGCCTTAACGGTGTAATCACTGGGAATCCAGGTCAAAATGAATATGTTACCTTCTTAGTAAATGTTAGCGGGCAAAAGAACTTGATGGGCTTGGGGAAAGGTAAAGAGATACTGCTTATTGCACTTATTGTTGTTATCTTAGTGATTCTTTTACTTATTGTTATCGTGAGAAAAAGACGACCTAAGACAGATAATGTAAGAAGAAGCAGAAGATAGCTAGAAAAGGGAAAAATAATGAAATATAACACAAAAAATTATGATTATCTTATCGTGGGGAGTGGTCCTTATGGCTCAATCTTCGCTTATGAAGCCGCCAAACGTGGGAAGCGTTCGCTTATTATTGAAAAACGCGCGCACATTGGTGGGAATATGTACACCCACAAGGAAAATGGCATTAATGTCCATGACTACGGCGCACATATCTTCCACACGGATAACAAAGAAGTCTGGGACTATGTCAATCAATTCACGGAGTTTAATGGTTCATTAATCAAGTTGTTGCCAATTACAAAGGAGAACTCTATAATCTGCCTTTCAATATGAACACTTTTTATCAAATGTGGGGAGTGAAAAGGCCAGAAGAAGCTGCCGCAAAAATTGCCGAACAAAAAGCTGCTGCAGGGATTTCAGGCGCACCAAAAAACTTAGAAGAACAAGCGATTTCATTGATTGGGACAGACATTTACAGCAAACTCATCAAAGGCTACACAGAAAAACAATGGGGACGTAAGGCAACAGAACTCCCTGCTTTTATCATTCGTCGCCTGCCTGTGCGTTATACTTTTGATAATAACTATTTCAATCATCGTTATCAGGGCGTGCCAGCTGACGGCTATACCGCGATTTTTGACAAGCTCCTTGCGTCAGATTTGATAGCTGTCAAAGTCAACACCGACTTTTTGACGGATAAAGAAACTTACCTGTCAGAATTCCCCAAGATTGTCTATACAGGTATGATTGACGCTTTCTTTGACTACAAACATGGCGAATTGGAATATCGCTCTGTCCGCTTCGAGAGTGAAGTGCATGAATCTGATAACGTTCAAGGTAATGCAGTCATTAACTACACTGACGCTGAAACGCTTTATACACGCGTCATGGAATGGCGACATTTTGATAAGCATGCAGATACTGGAAAATCAATCATCAGTAAGGAATTTCCACAAGATTGGGATAGAAGTAAAGAAGCTTACTATCCAGTAAATGATGAAAAGAACTCTGAGCTTTTCAAAAAATATCGCAAAGAAGCAAATGAGCTTAAAAATGTTATCTTTGGTGGTCGGCTTGGGAATTATCAATATTATGATATGGACCAAGTGTTTGGTGCAGCATTAAAGACTGTGGAGAAAGAATTCAATGAGTAATAAAGCAAGAAGAAGAAAAAAGCGACAACCAAGAATTTTAAAAATTGGGCTTAGTTTGATTCTTATCCTCATCGTGGCGCTCATTGGTTTGCTAGGTTATGAAAAAATTCGTTCGGCAGCACCTTCTGGCAAAGTTACTTCACTCAATGCGGCAAAATATGACAAGACTAGTTCTTGGGTTTCTACTTGGGCGGCTTCGCCTGTTGATATGGGGAATCATAACTACACAGGAACAATCCGCAATCTATTGATGACTGATGTGAGTGGTACGGCCTTTCGCCTTAACTTTACGAATACTTTTGGTAATGGTGGTTTGCAGATAGAAGATGCTTATATCGGGATTGCGGACGCAAAGGGAAATATCATTGGGCAAAATGTACCAATTACTTTTCAAGGAAAGTCGGCAACGACAATTGCCCAAGGAAAAGAATTGCTCAGTGATACGATTAAGCTAACTGTGCCAGCCAGAACAAGGCTAGCAGTGACTTTCTATACACCCAAGGCAATTGAGCAAACAGGACATTGGTTGGCAAATGAAACGTCTTATATCACTGTAGGAACAAATCAAGCGACAGACAGCAATACACAAGGTTGGCTTGAAACACCAAGTTGGTGGTTTATTGACAGCCTTGATGTGCAAGCTTCTGATACGGGAACGACAAAGACTATTGTTGCACTAGGAGATTCTCTGACAGATGGTTTTCACTCGACGAATGAGGGAAGATATACGGATACTCTAATGAATAGACTGAATTCGCAAAAGGGCAATGAATGGAGTCTTGTTAATGAGGGAATTACGGGAAATCAAGTCTTAAAAGATTCACCAACGAACGTGGCAAAAAATACTTATTTTGGTCAATCTGCCTTATCGCGTCTTGATAGAGATGTTTTCAATCGGCCTGCGCTCAAAGATATTATTTTGTTAGAGGGTGTCAATGATATCAATACTGGGGCTTCTGCTAATAAGATTATTGAAGGTTATAAGAAAATAATCAATCAGGCACATACATCGGGTGTTCGAGTTATTGCTGGGACAATTCCTCCTTTTAAAGGTTATCCTACTTGGTCAGTGAAAAAAGAAAAAGTTCGGCAGAAAGTAAATCATTGGATTTTGACGAGTGGTGCTTTTGATGGGACGGTTGATTTTTCCAAAGTATTAGTGGCTTCAGGTAATTTGGAAGAACTTAATCCGAGTTATGACAGTGGCGATCACCTACATCCCAATAATGCTGGCTATAAGGCGATGGGGAATGCAGTTAATCTGAGTTTGTTTAAGTGATTATGATTTCAAATAAAATGAGAGCTTTGAAAGTTATCATACGTATTGTTGTGCTTCTGGGATTACTGTTTCTGATTGGTTTCTTTTTTCCGCATGAACAAAAAGAACAAGTTAATCTTGCGACAGATAATTTCCCAGACCCAACAGGAATTTATGAACAAGGCACTTATTATGCTTATGCGACATCGGCAGAGGGTTTGAATATTCCATTGGCAAGGTCAAAGTCAGGGAAAAATTATCAAATTGTTGGAGATGCTTTGCCAGCTTTGCCAGACTGGGCACAGGGGAGTATTTGGGCACCCCACATCAGTCAAGTAGGAAAACGTTATTTACTTTACTTTTCGGCTATTGATAAAAAGTCGAAAAAACGCTCTATTGGTCTGGCTTGGGCAAATAAGGCGCAAGGACCTTTTAAAGCGGAAGAAAAGCGCGTGGCCACAGATAATTCTGCGGGTGGTCTGATTGATCCAGATACTTTTCAAGATAAGGATGGGCAGAACTATCTCCTTTATAAAAATGATGGGAATGCAATAGGTAAAACGAGTTCTTTGTGGCTTCAAAAACTAAGTAAAAATGGTTTGGAGGTTACAGGGAAAGCAGAAAGACTTTTGACAAATACAGAGGTTGCAAATCCGAATGATAATGGGAAAGCAGGAGTTGTATCAACGATTGAAGGACCTTATTTGACCAAAGCACCTGATGGAACTTATGTTTTGCTATTTTCAGGGAATTCGTATGTCACTTCTGATTATTTTACAGGATATGCAATAAGTAAAAAGTTGTCAGGACCTTATCAATATCAGGGGGCTTTGCTCACAACGGCATCGTTGAAAAATCAAATTGTTGGACCTGGGGGTGCTGAGCTTGTACAAGGAAAGGGTTCTAAGGAAACGTTGCTTTTGCATGGTTGGATTAAGGGCGTTAATACGGCAGAAAGCAGTCGTCAACTCTATGAATTATCATTTTTGTGGGAAGAAGGACATGTCCCCGAGGTAACGAAATAAAGAGTTAATAAGCACTGAGAGACCTTAATGTTCTCGTATTGAATAGTTATGGATATGTAAAGAGATGATGAGTGATATGGAAAAAGGAGGAAATTAATGATGAAAAATCGGGTTGCTATTATTGGTTCATATTTATCGCGAGAGCTGTTCGATAAGAATAAACAAAAAAGTGAAGAGGAATTTGAAATTGTACTTTATCGAAAAAATTTATCTTTTATTTCCTTAATGTCAAAGGCAATTGAGTATGATTATAAAAAGTTAGATACAAAATTAAAAGTTGATAATGTTCAACAAATGTTAGATGAGTTAGACAAAGATACTTTGAGTGCTTTAATTGCAGTGCAACCGGATATTTTAATATTAGATTTCTATGGTGACGTTTTTAACGGTGTGATTGAAACTCAAGAAGGAAGCTTTTTAACAAATAGTTTTAAAGATGTAACAGGAGCTTACCTTTTATCTGATGTCAAAATTAAAAGGCAAATGAGTTCAAACCGATCAGTTCAAGAATTTTTAGACTATTCATCTATTTGGTGCCAAGCGTTCGATAGCTTCGTTGAATTTATTCAACGCTTTTTACCAGAAACACTCGTTTTAGTTAACACAATTAATTTTATAGAAGAAACAAAAAGAAAAAATAATGTCAGTCAAGTTTGGCTAAGATTTAATGAATATGCTCAAAAAAAAGGTATTCCAGTCATTAATGATAGCCTTTTAGAACTTTATCAGCATATCTTTGGAAATTTTAAGATTAACCAATTGGAACTTTTTTCTCAAGCAAAAAATAAAATTGAAAAAACAAAGAAAATTTCAGAAACATCTCTTACTTATAATTTAATCAATAATGCTGATTTCAGTGAAGGAAAAAAATATTGGCAAGATGATTCTGGAGAATACTTTGTCAAGAATGGAATTTTAGAGATTAATCGGCAAACTATGGAGGGCTTTACTATTTTGCATAGTGCACCGATTCAGATTTCAAATGATGGGAATTCAGTACATAAATTTGAGCTATCAATGGAAGTTTGGGTTGAAAATCTCTTTGCCCTTCACCTAAACGATGCATTTTTCTATATTTGGACTTATGATGACAAAGTGACTAGGGAAATTAAAGAGACCAAAATTTATTCTTCCAAACTTGAAAATCTGAGTTCTGGTAAATGGAAGCATATTAATATTGAGCTAAAATGCAAGGGAAAATATTTGGAATTAGGACCTCATATGGTTGGAGCAGGACATTTCCGTTATCGGAATTTATCACTATCATTGAAGGATTAACTGTTTTCAATAATTATCATAGATAAAGATTAAATAAAAGAGAGCTAAATATGGATAAAGAAAAAACAGTCTTAGTTGCAGGGACTTTTGATATTTTACACGAGAGTCATGTGAATATGTTGCGAAATGCTAAAAATTTGGGCAGTAAGTTGATTGTAATGCTTTCGACGGATGAATTTAATGATGAAAAGGGTAAGAAGTGCTTTCAAGATTATGATACGAGAAAGTATGTTTTGGAATCCATTCGTTATGTCGATTTAGTTGTTCCAGAGCAATCTTGGAATGATAAGAGTCTTTATATTGATATGTTTGATGTAGATATTTTTGCGATGGGAGATGATTGGAAAGGGAAATTTGATTTTCTTAAAGAAGAGTTTCCTAATCTAAAAATTATGTATTTTCCGCGTGGCAAAGTTTCTTCATCAAATATAAAAAAAGAAATTGGGAAACTTTATTCAAATAATGATGAAGACAAAGCAAAAGAAAAAGAGAAGAAGATTTTATGAATGATCTAAAGCTTATTTTTTCTAAATTATCATTTTTAGGAAATCCAGCAAAACTAATCAAACTTGTGTTGCAAATTGAAAGTTTGACGAAAAAGCAGCATTCTACTTATCCTAACTCATTACAGACTGAAGAACTTTATGTGAAAATTGGTGAGGAGATTTCTCTGTTACAAAAGAAGAAATTTATCAAAGTAGAGTTTTTGCCTAATGAAGCAAACTTAATCTTTATTTCTCAAAAAGCTTTCGAGCAATCATTGAAAATAGTGGGAAAACCAGTAGATGGAGATATCAATCAACTTCTCAAAGGATTACGTAAGGAAAAAAGTCTCGCAAAGTCTCAAGAAATTATTGATGCAATATCGGAATCATTTCTGACGAATGTACCAATGAAAAAACTGATTAACATTGTTCGCAAACAGATATTTTAAAGTCGTATGGAAAGGAGAAAAAATGTTAAGTTTATTAGTTAAAACAAGCTTAATGGTCTTAAGAACGATTCTTTCTCTTTTTCTTAGGATTTTAGGAAAATTTGTAAGAATAGATGACCAATTGATTCTTTTTGTTTCTTTTAATGGTAAATCTTATTCAGATAATCCACGTTATCTTTTTGAATACATGAGAGAGAGTGAAGAATTTGCTGATTATCGTTCTGTTTGGGCTTTTAAAAAGCAAGAGTCGATTTTGGGGGCGAGAGTTGTTAAATTAAATTCTTTGACCTACTATTATTTACTGACCAAAGCGAAGTACTGGGTTTTTAACGCGAAGATGCCAACTTATTATCAAAAAAAGAAAGGTCAGCTTTACTTACAAACTTGGCATGGAACGCCTTTGAAACGTTTAGGTCATGATCTTTTTGATAATGGAAATACTTATTATCGGAGTCGTTTATCTTATGAGCAGATGCTCAAAAGTTATGACCAAGATAGCTGTCAGTGGGATTATTTGATTTCACCGAATACTTTTTCTAGTCAAGTTTTTGTCAGTGCTTTTGAAATAGAGAAAGAAAAACTGTTAGAGGTTGGCTATCCTCGAGTGGACTATTTGGTAAATAGCCCAGCAGATAAGCTAGTGGACTTAAAAACTCGTTATGGTCTGCCAACTGACAAAAAAATTATTTTGTATGCTCCAACTTGGCGAGATAATTCTTTTGATATTAAGGGTTATAAGTTTGATTTGGTTGTTGATTTTTATAAATGGAAGGAGCGATTGGATGATAAAACTATCATTTTATTCAAACCTCATTATTTGATAGCGAATGCTTATCAGGTACCAGAAGAATTGCGTGATTTTGTCTTTGTCATGTCAGCAAGTTCAGATATTAATGATGCTTATTTACTGAGTGATATTTTAATTACTGATTATTCAAGTGTATTTTTTGATTATGCGGTGTTAAAGCGGCCAATATACTTTTATATGTATGATTTTGAACAATATGAGCAGGACTTAAGGGGCTTTTATTTGAATGTCCCTGAGGATTTACCTAATGACATCATCAAAACAGAAGAAGAATTATTAATGAAAATTAATGACGGAAATTTTGATTTTGAACGATTGAAGGATTTTAATCAAAAATTTAACTTATGGAATGATGGGAAAGCTTGTTCTAAAGTTGTTAAGAGGATTTTTAATGAAAACTAAATCAATTATTTTGACAATAATTCTTGGAATTTTTTATCCTTTTGCCTTCATTATGAGGGTGAAGAAGAATCGGATTACTTTTATTTCTTTGGAGCATGATAATTTGTCAAAAGATTTTAAGTTAATTTATGACCGTTTGAAGCAAAAAGATAAATATGAACTGCGGACGGTTTTGTTCAAATTTGAATCTTCTCTTTGGGGAAACATAAAATATGGCTATGCTTGTATTCGTCAGTTGTTTTTAATTGAGAGTTCACGTTTAGTCATTATTGATTATAATAATTTTGTTGTTTCCAAGTTTCCACACCGTAAGAATGTTAAAGTCTTGCAGTTATGGCATGCGACAGGCGCATTGAAAAAATTTGGAAATGATGTGGAACGAGATTATATCGTTAATCATTATGATTATACAATCGCTAACTCTGATTTTTTAAAACCAATTTTTGCGCGTGCATTTAATGTGACAGAGGCTCAAGTCTTTGTGACTGGAATTCCAAATAATGATAAGATTTTTGATCAAAAATTTGTTGACCAGACTTCTCAGAGATTACTAGAAAAATATCCTCTTTTAAAGGGAAAGAAAATTATTACTTATGCGCCAACATTTAGAGGACGAATTAGTACGCATTTTAAAGAAGCACTAATTGATTTAGAGAAGGTTCATCAGGCAGTTGGAAATGATTATCTTATTATTTACAAAAGCCACCCGCTTATTCAGCATTCAAATTATGAAAAAAATGAACATGTTTTGTATATTCAAGATGAATTGATTTCTTCACTTTTTTGTGTGACAGATATTTTAGTGACAGATTATTCGGCGATTGCAATTGATTGGATGGTCTTTAATAAACCAATTATTGCTTATAGTCCTGATTTAATGACCTATTCGCATAAGCCGGGATTTACGATTGATTATGAAAATGAATTTCCAGGTCAAGTTACTAAAAATGAAGATGAGTTAATTAAAGCAATCACGGCTGTTAATGGTGAAACAGAGAATGATAATTTGAAACGGCAACGATTTACTGACAAAATGTATAAATTTAGAGATGGAAAATCAACGGATCGAGTCTTAGATTTGATTGAATCAATAATGGCGGGTTAAGGAGAATAAAATGAGTAAATCCAGAATTGCAGAAAATGACAGTCACTTAAAACGTGGAGCTAAAAAAAGAAAAGACCTACTTTAAAAATAATTTTGGCTGTGCTTTTGTTTTTGGTCCTTCTTATAGGCGCTGTTGGTGGAAAAGTTTATTTTGATGTGAAAACAGCTGTAACGAAGGCTTATGTGAATCCGCCAACGCAAATGACTTCTGTTTCCTTAAAAAAGAAGGAGGCGTTTACGACGGCCATTCTTGGAATAAGTAAAATTGATGGGAAAGACGTCTTAGTTTCGGCAGATATGGCAGCGATGAATCCTCGTTTGCAGCAAACGACGGTTATCAATCTTTCGACAAGTGCTCTGCTGCCAGACAATCAAAGTTTACTGACTCTCTATAATTCTGGGGGAGAAGCAGCGGTTATTAAAGAGATGGAGAATCTTCTTCAGGTTAAGACCAATAAATTTATAAGAATTGATTTAGACCAAATGGGAGAATTAGTTCAGGCCATTGGTGGTGTATCTATTCAGAATGCTAATGAATTTACTGCCCAAGGTTTCAAGTTTCCTCAAGGAACTGTTGCCTTAAACAACACCAAGGAAGTGGCAGCTTATTTCACTCGTTTAAATACCGGAGATACAAAAAAAGCTTTTGCACGTCAGCAAGAAGTTGTAATGGCAGTTATCGGCAAACTCAAAAGTCCGCTGCTTTTAATTAGACATTATGGTCAAATTTTGACAGTCTTTCCTAAGGTTTTTAAAACTACTTTTAATTTTGGAAATGTTAAGGCTTTAGCCTTAAATTACCATGGAGCAATAAGTATTAAAAAAATTAATATCCACAGTAGCAAAGTAGCAGGTCAGTCAGAAGTCACTGCGATTTCACAAGCAAATCTCGATTTGGCTAAAGAACAATTTCAAGAAAGTTTAAAATAAAAAGATAAAAATCATTGGTCAAGCATCCAATGATTTTTTTATGACATCTATTTATTAAAAAAAGCAATTTTTGGCAAAAAGAATGTCTTTTTCTTAACAGCTTTGACTGCCCTTTTTTGGATAGTTTATGTATAATAGAATTAGTTAGTTTTGCTATTGATATAGCATCAGAAATGGAGAGATATAATGCCTAAAAAATTTGGTCGTATTCATCTTGTTGTAATGGACTCTGTCGGAATTGGTGCTGCACCAGATGCTGACAAATTCTTTAATCATGACGTTGAAACGCATGAAGCAATTAATGATGTGAAATCAGACACGATTGGTCATATTTCAGAAATTCGTGGACTTGATGTGCCTAACCTTCAAAAATTAGGTTGGGGAAATATCCCGCGTGAAAGTCCACTAAAAACGATTCCTGCTGCACAAAAACCAGCAGCTTATGTCACAAAACTTGAAGAAATTTCAAAAGGTAAAGATACAATGACTGGGCACTGGGAAATTATGGGCTTGAATATTCAAACGCCATTCCCAACTTATCCAGAAGGATATCCAGAAGATTTACTTGAAAAAATTGAGGAATTTTCTGGTCGTAAAATCATTCGTGAAGCGAATAAACCTTATTCTGGGACAGCGGTCATTGAAGATTTCGGCCCTCGTCAATTGGAAACTGGAGAGTTGATTATTTATACTTCAGCTGACCCTGTTTTACAAATTGCTGCACATGAAGATGTTATTTCTCGTGAAGAACTTTATAAAATTTGTGAATATGTTCGTTCAATTACCCTAGAAGGTTCTGGTATCATGATTGGCCGAATCATCGCTCGCCCTTATGTTGGAGAAGCCGGAAACTTTGAACGGACTGATGGACGTCGTGACTATGCGCTCTCACCATTTGCTGAAACTGTATTAGAAAAACTTTACAAGGCAGGGATTGATACTTACTCAGTCGGAAAAATTTCAGATATTTTCAACACAGTAGGTGTTAAATATGATATGGGTCATAACCATAATGACATGGATGGGGTTGATCGTCTACTTAAAGCAATGACGAAAACTGAATTTACTGAAGGATTTTCTTTTACAAACTTAGTTGATTTCGATGCGAAATATGGACATCGTCGCGATGTTGAAGGTTACGGAAAAGCAATTGAAGACTTTGACGGTCGCTTGCCAGAAATCATTGATGCAATGAAAGAAGATGATTTGTTGATGATTACTGCTGACCACGGGAATGACCCTTCATACGTAGGAACTGACCATACTCGTGAATATATTCCACTCGTAATTTTCTCTAAATCATTTAAAGAACCTAAAGTTTTACCTGTGGGACATTTTGCTGACATTTCAGCAACTATTGCTGAAAACTTCTCTGTTAAAAAAGCTCAAACGGGTGAATCATTCTTGGATGCATTAGTTTAAAATAAAGTGCTTCTGTCAGTCAATTTTACTGACAGAATTAGAAAGAAAAATCTATTTATGGCTAAAAAAGCATTTTGCCAATCTTGCGGAATACCAATTGCTGATGATTCTTACAAAGGAACAGAAGCAAACGGCGAATTTTCAGCAGACTACTGTATCTATTGCTATATGCAAGGTCGTTTTGTTAAACCAGATCTTACTTTTGATGAAATGGTTGAAATTGGACAAAAAGGTTTGGATAATAATCCAATGCCTAAAATGCAAAAATGGCTTTTCAAAAAACTTTATCCAATGCAACTCAAAGGTTTGAAACGCTGGAAAAATTAAGTTCTTAACTTACTGACGAAAATTCTGTCAGTAAATTTGATAATTATATTAAAAGAAAAGGAAATTAAAAATGCCAACACCACATATCGAAGCTCAAAAAGGCGAAATCGCAGATAAAATTCTCTTACCAGGAGATCCACTTCGCGCAAAATTTATCGCAGAAAACTTCCTTGAAGATGCTGTGCAATTTAACCAAGTTCGCGGAATGCTTGGCTTTACTGGAACTTACAAGGGCCATCGTGTTTCTGTAATGGGAACAGGAATGGGAATTCCTTCAATCTCAATCTATGCTAATGAATTGATTACAGAATATGGCGTTAAAAGATTAATTCGTGTTGGGACTGCTGGTTCTGTAAATGAAGATGTTCATATTCGCGACCTTGTCATTGGTCAGGCAGCAGCAACAACTTCAGCCATTGTCCGTCATGATTTTCCTGATTTTGATTTCCCACAAATTGCTGATTTTGATTTGCTTGATAAGGCTTATCATATTGCAAAAGACCTTGGAATTACAACTCACGTTGGGAATATTCTTAGTTCTGATTTGTTCTATGGTGGACCAGATGCAGTTAAAGTTGGAAAACTCGGTGTGAAGGCTGTCGAAATGGAAGCAGCTGGTCTTTATTATCTTGGGGCAAAATATAAAGTGCAAACTTTGGGAATTATGACAATTTCTGACCATATTTTGACAGGAGAATCAACAACGTCTGAAGAACGTCAATTGACATTTACAGATATGATGAAAGTTGGTTTGGAAACTTTGATTGCTGAATAATTAATTTAGAGCTTTGTTTTACTGACAAGTTGAGTTAATTCTCAATCTAAGTAAATTTCTGTTTCTTAAAAAAAAAATAGACCTTTAGAAGGTCTATTTTTTATCACTCAAGTTCTATTTTATTAGAAGAGTTTTCCATCTTCTGTTATTTCTGAAAATAAAAAAGCTTATTCAAAAGCTTTTTTTTATTTTAGATAAACTTTCCTTCCATCTTTTCAGAGATGAGGTAAAGTTTCTTATGCATTAAATTTAGATTTACTTGTAATTTGACCAGAAGCTTTGTCGTATTGAACGGTAACACTTTCTGTTGAACCTTTTGTCCAAGAAACTGAAGTCCAGTTTACTGTAACTAAAGTTTGATTTCCAATGCTAGATTCAGAAGTTGTAGTTGGTTTACCAACTTTTGCTTCAATATCAGCATAAGGTGTACCGCCACTGTAAGCCATTGTTCCATCATTGTTAAAGTTTGCAGTTGCTGAAACGATAGAATCATAAATTTCTTGTGTCCATCCAGATTTTGGTTTTTCAGAAGAGCTAGATGAAGCATTAGAATTGCTAGAAGATTTAGAGGCTGCCGTAGATTTTGAAGAAGAATCTTTATTCTTATCTTTTCCTCCGCCTCCAAGCGCGCTACCAATGATAACAACAAGGATGACTACGACAATCCAAAACCAAATTCTTTTATAGATTGGTTTTTTTGGTTTTGGAGTTTTTCCATTTCTCATAAAGTTTAATATTCCTAACCTAGCTTTTAACGAGTATCAAACTGTTGCTCGTAATTTTTAGTTCCCTTAATTTAGCACTCTCTAAAAATTTATTATACCGAATTAAAGCTTATAAATCAAAAACATTTGGGGTAAAAATCAAGTTTTTGTAGTTTATTAATTCTTTGAAATATCCTTTAATAGTAATGTAATTTACCCATATAAACAATCAAAGTGAAAAAATGTTTTTAAAAAGTATTTATAAATACGGTTACAAGAAATATTAAATATAGTGTAAGTAGAAACTTATCAAAAAAGTAGGAGAGGTGAGAAGGATTTTTGTAAAATAAAAACTTCACTTAAAGAATTTTTTTATATTCATTTTTTAGTCAGGCGGGTCAATACAAAAGGAATCTATCAATTTCATCGGGCTTTTGAAAAGGTAGATAGAAATCTTAAAAATTTAAGCATCTCGCAAGGATTTTTTGACTACATTTAATAGCTATGACCATCTGGCAATTTATTAGTGAAAATTTTCATTTTTGGATAGAGCATTTCTTGATCATTAGCTGGTAATTTTTGTTATGATGGAATAAAAGAAAGTGAATTTAGAAAGGTTTAAAAGGGAGAAAAGATGACTTACGAAGATTTTATCAAAGAAGCAGGATTGGCAAGAGAAAGTTTTAGGTGGGCTTGGGCTTTTTGTAATGAGGTTGATGGTCCAATAACTGAGCCAGAACTAGCAGATGAATTATTAAACTTAGTTTTAGTGGGAAAAAAGAGTGCAACTGCAAGTGCTCTTGCTGATTATGGTGAAGATGAACCATTGCCAAGTGTTGATGGGAAGTTTGATATTTTATTAGATGGGAAGGGTCAACCAAGAGCCGCAATTAGGACTTCAAAAGTATATGTTCGAAAATTTTCTGAAGTGAGTGCGGAACATGCTTACAAGGAAGGCGAGGGAGACCAAAGTTTAGAATATTGGCGAGAAGTTCATCAGGATTTTTGGAATGGATTAGGCATCTATCAACCGGATATGGACGTTCTTTGTGAAGAATTTGAAGTGCTCTACCAAAAATAGAAATAGTAAATAAAAATCGTTGATTATTTTTAAAGTCGTGCTATAATTATCTTAAATTTATGCTTTACGAAAAGAGGAACATGATGGATGATATGCTTATTGTGACCACCAATGAGGTTGCGGGTTATCGAATTGTAGAAGTTTATGGTGAAGTTTTTGGCTTAACGACTCGTTCTCGGAATTTATTTTCAAGTGCAGGTCAACAAATGAAGACTGTTGTGGGTGGTGAAATAAATGGTTATACAAAGCTTCAACATGATACTCGTGAAACTTCGATTGGTCGAATGAAAGAAGAAGCGAAAGCAAAAGGAGCCAATGCGATTGTTGCAATGCGCTTTGACTCATCAACTTTCCAAAATATTGACTCTGTCGCTGCTTACGGAACAGCCGTTAAAATTGAGAAAATCTAAAGATTAGCTGAGGCTAGTCTTTTTTTATTTCCGAACAATTTTTGACCAAAGGAACTATATTAAATATTTTTGAGAGTAAATTATAGAAAAATTTGTTAGAATAATATTAAAATTAGTATGATTTAAAGAAAATTTAAGCTTATATTTTCAGAGGAGAATTATGAAAACAGATATTGAAATTGCCCAAGCTGCTGAAATTCAACCAATTACTAAAATTGCCGAAAAAATAGGATTATCTTTTGACGATATTGAACTTTACGGAAAATATAAGGCTAAAATTCCCTTAGAAGTGTTAGAAAAGTTTGATGAACAAAACGATGGGAAATTGGTTTTAGTGACATCTATTAACCCTACACCAGCGGGTGAGGGTAAATCGACGGTGACAGTGGGCCTTGCTGATGCCTTTGCCAGACAAGATAAAAATGTAATGGTTGCTCTACGGGAGCCTTCTCTTGGTCCGGTCATGGGAATTAAAGGTGGAGCAGCTGGTGGTGGATTTGCTCAAGTTCTTCCAATGGAAGACATTAATCTTCATTTTACAGGAGATATTCATGCCATTACAACGGCTAATAATGCAATTTCGGCTTTTCTGGACAATTCGCTTCATCAAGGGAATCCTTTAAATATTGACCCACGAAGAATTATCTGGAAACGTGTGCTTGATTTGAACGACCGTGCTTTACGTCATGTAACGATTGGACTGGGTGGACCGCTTAATGGGGTTCCTCGTGAGGATGGTTTTGATATTACGGTGGCTAGCGAAATTATGGCTGTTCTTTGTTTGGCGACTTCTATCAGTGATTTGAAAGAGCGCTTAGCAAGAATTGTCATCGCTCAAAATTATGACCGTAAACCTGTCAGTGTCGGAGATTTAGGGGTTCAGGGGGCAATTGCAATGCTCTTAAAAGATGCCCTTAAACCAAACCTTGTTCAAACAATTGAAGGAACGCCAGCTTTAATTCACGGTGGACCTTTTGCTAATATTGCCCATGGATGTAATTCTGTTTTAGCAACAAAAACAGCACTTAAATTGGCTGATATTGTCATTACAGAGGCAGGATTTGGAGCTGACCTTGGTGGTGAAAAATTTTTGGATATCAAGACACGTCAGTTAGGGAAACAACCTGATGCTGTGGTAATTGTGGCTACGCTTCGTGCGCTTAAGATGCACGGTGGCGTTGATAAGAAAGAATTGACAAGTGAAAATGTCGAGGCTGTTAAAAAAGGGTTTGCTAATTTGGAACGCCATATCAAAAACATGCAAAGTTATGGCCTGCCAGTTATTGTAGCGATTAATCAATTTGCATCGGATACAGAGTCAGAAATTTCAACTTTAAAAGAACTGACAGAAGCTTTGGGAGTTTCAGTTTCACTAACTCAAGTTTTTGCTAAAGGTGGCGAAGGTGGTTTAGATTTAGCTGAAAAACTGTCAGCAATGTTACAAGCAAAACCTGATTTCCGCTATCTTTATGAGCTAAATCAACCCTTGTCAGTAAAACTTGACAAAGTTGTGACAGAAATTTATGGCGGTTCCAAAGTTAATTTATCTCCGAAAGCTAAGCGTCAGATGAGAGAAATTGAAGAAAATGGTTGGAATAACTTACCAGTTTGTATGGCTAAAACGCAGTATTCATTTTCAGACCAAGCGAATCTTTTAGCAGCTCCCGAAGGCTTTGAGGTTACAGTTCGTGAGCTGATTCCGAAAATCGGTGCTGGATTTATTGTTGCTCTTTTAGGAGATGTGATGACGATGCCAGGTCTACCCAAAAATCCTGCTGCTTTAAAAATGGACGTGACTGATGATGGTAAAATCTCAGGATTATTTTAGAAATGGATTTCAAGGGGTTTGTTACTGTAAAATTAAGTGTAAATTTTTTTGGTAACAAATTTACAAAAAATTAAAAGCTTGTAAAACCGCTTGTCAGGCGGTTTTTTTGTGTTATACTTGCTAACAATGTTGAAAAAAATAATTATTTCCGCAGCACTTATGGCAAGTCTTAGTGCTGCCATGATTGCTAATCCTGCAAAAGCAGATTCAGTATTTGAAGACAATGACGCGCAAAGTTCACTGACAGATTTGTCAGCAGCGACTAGTTCACTTGATGTTTTAACAAAAACAATGAATGACACAGTCAGTGCCGTATCCAAAGTAGAAAAAACACAAAGTGTTGCCAAAGAAGTTCAATCACGAGCTGATAAGCTTGTAAGTACAGCTAAAAAATATATGGGTGTTCCCTATGTTTGGGGTGGAACTACACCAGCCGGCTTTGATTGCTCAGGATTCACAAGCTATGTCTATAGAGAAGTTTTAGGTAAAGAAATTGGTCGTACCACTTGGGACCAAATCGCAAGTGGCAAACAAGTAGCCCTCGACCAAGCCAAAGTTGGAGATTTGATTATCTTTTACGGTGGGGACCATGTAGGAATTTATCTTGGAAATGGTCAGGTTATACATGCCCCACAACCAGGAGAATCAGTTAAGATCAGTTCAGTTACCGATATGCCAGCTGATTTTGCCTTAGAATACTAAATATAATAGAAGAAAGTAATGATATATCGTTACTTTTTTTATTTGTTATTCTTATAGCCAAAAGTGGCTATAAGTTTTTTTTATGGCAAATTGGTTAAGTTCATGTTAAGATAGGTCTATCAAATTTTTAAAGGGGAACTTTTATGAGAACATCACTAAAGGTCACATTTGCTGCTCTTTCACTTATCGCTGCTGGAACTTTGGTTGCATGCTCCTCAGGTTCAAAAAAGACGTCAGATAATAAAACAACATCAATTGTAATTGCAACAGATGGTGCAACAAAACCATTTACTTATTCAGATAGTCAAGGAAATTTAACTGGTTATGATATTGAAGTCGCTCGTGCTGTCTTCAAAAAATTGCCGCAATACACTGTGAAATTTCAAGCCACAGACTTTTCTGGAATTGCGCCAGGGATTGATTCCGGTCGTTACCAAATGGGTGCTAATGATTTTGGTTGGGAAAAAAGCAGAGCTGAAAAATACTATTTCTCATCACCACTTTCCAAATCTAATAACGCTGTTCTTGTGAAATCTGGAACTTATAAAACCTTGGCAGATTTGGCTGGAAAATCAACAATTGGTAATCCAGCTTCAAATTATACAAAATCAATTCAAGATTGGAACAAAGCCAATCCAGATAAACAAATTAAAATTAGTTACTCAGCAGATTCCACTTCTATTAATACTCGTTTCACACAAGTAGAATCAGGTAAGATTGATTTCATGCTTTATGATAAAATTTCTTTACAGTCAGCTGTTAAAGAACAAGGATTTGATAATCTAAAAATTGAAGATATCAGTATGGATACTGGCGATGCTGAACATGACGGTTATGAATATTTCCTTTTTGGTAAAGATAAAGAAGGGCAAAAGCTTCAAAAAGATGTGAATGGAGTATTAGCTAAAATGCAAGCTGATGGTAGCTTGGCTAAGATTTCTAAGAAATATCTTGGTGGAGATTTCGTCCCAAAAGCTGAGATGTTTAAATAGATAGTTCTGACGAACAATCCTATTTTAATTAGCTCATTCTGTCAGTAAAATAAATGTTTTATAATTCATCAATTTACTGACAGCTCTGTTCGTAAAAAATAGGAGAAAAAAAGGCCAAAATTTTGTATAATAGTAGAAGTGATGGTCAGGTAAAAAATCGAGCCAATTAGTAAAAAGCATGATGCTAAACTGATAAGCTCAAAAATCCTAATAAACTCTGTCACTTTTTTACTGACAGAGTTTTGCCTATTAGAAAATTAAAATAATATGAAAAAAAACAAAAAAATAATTCTTGGAATTGCCTTACTTTTGGCACTTATCATTTTGCAAGCTCTTCCATTTCTCTTAATTAAAGGTCAGTACAACTTTCATGACTTTTGGACAATGTTTTTCACAAAGATTTTCAGTTGGTCAGCCTTTGTGGACGCCTTTGTACCAATTATTAAAATGATTCCATCTTCACTTGAAATGACAATCATTGCCATGATTTTTGGTTTGCTTTTGGGACTTATTCTTGCCTTAGTTCGTATCAATAAAATTCCTATTTTAAATCAACTTCGTGCTTTATTTGTCAGCTTTATTCGTGGAACGCCAATTTTGGTGCAATTATATCTTTCTTATACAGGGATTCCACTGATTTTAAAAGCAATCAATATGAACTATGGAACGAATTATAATGTGAACACGATTCCGGCAATGCTTTTTGTAATTGTGGCCTTTGCCCTTAATGAAGGGGCTTATAATTCAGAAACTATTCGAGCAGCGATCCAATCGGTAGATAAAGGACAAATTGAAGCGGCTAAATCACTTGGAATGACGAATTTCCAAGTCTTTATGCGTGTCACTTTGCCAGAAGCGGCAACAGTTGCGACAGCTCCGTTAGGAAATGCTCTGATTGGTCTTTTGAAATCTACTTCACTCGCTTTCGTTGCGGGTGTGGTAGAAATGACGGCTCGGGCTCAAATTATTGGTGGCTCAACTTTCCGACTGTTTGAAACTTATTTGGCCTTAGCCTTGGTTTATTGGCCAATCTGTATCATTTTTGAAATTTTGATTAGAGCATTAGAGCGCAAGTTGGACGTCAGAATGCCAAATGATAAACGTAAAAATCGTGCTCAAATTTCTTTGAGTAAAAATCCGTTTGACCAAGCATAAGGAGGGCTCTGATGATTAAAATTACAAATATAAGTAAAGCATTTTCTGGCAATCAAGTTCTTGAAAATATAAGTTTGGACATTGAAGAAGGAGATGTCGTTGCACTCATCGGTGCTTCTGGTGCAGGTAAATCAACTTTTTTAAGAGCATTAAATGATTTAGAAAGACCCGATAGTGGTCAGATTGAAATTGATGATTTAAAGATTGATTACTCTACAATCACCAAACAAGAAGTGCTTGAATTGCGCCGTAAAACTGGAATGGTCTTTCAACAATTCAATCTTTTTGAGCGTCGGACGGCTCTTGAAAATGTGATGGAAGGTTTGATTCAGGTCAAAAAATTATCTAAAGCAGAGGCAACAGTGATTGCTGACGCCGAATTGGCTAAGGTAGGTTTGACAGACCGTAAAGATTACTATCCTAAATTCTTATCCGGGGGTCAAAAACAAAGGGTTGGAATTGCTCGAGCTTTAGCGATGGAACCAAAGCTCTTGCTTTTGGATGAACCAACATCGGCACTTGATCCTGAATTAGTTGGCGAGGTTCAAGAAGTAATTCTTAATGCCGCCAAAAATAAACAAACAATGGTTCTTGTCAGCCATGAAATGGACTTTGTTTATAATGTGGCGACAAAAGTACTTTTCCTTGAGCAAGGAAAAATTATAGAAGCAGGAAGTCCTAAAGAAGTATTTTACTCACCGAAGAATCCTCGTACACGAGAGTTTTTATCACGGCATGTCAAGAATTTAGAGGTCAATAACTAAAATGATGATTTTACAGTTTTATCTAAAAGGTTTACTAATTTCAGCCATCTTTGTTTTATTGGTGGGTGGGTTTTATGCTTTTACTTACCTAGTGAGAAATACAAAAAAACCATGGGCTGAAAGAAGAAATAGAATTTTTGATTTGATTTTGGTTGGGATATTAACAACACCAATTTTGAGTTTTGCTGTTTTAGGCGTTCTTGTAATTTTAAAAATTCGGGGCCTATGAATTTAATTTATTTTTTTAAATAAATCTAATTAATGGAAAAAAATCGTTTGACAATGTAAAATAAGGCTATAAGATTTTAGATATTAGAAAAAAGAGTTTTTAGATCTGATAAATGAAGAGCTCAAGTTTGCTTAAAAGCTAGCTTGAGTTTATAAATTTAAGGGGAGTTCTTAAGCTCTTAGAAAAGGGATTAAAAAATGACAGAAAAGAAATATGATGTTGTCATCATTGGTTCAGGCCCTGCGGGAATGACTGCAGCGATGTATACTGCTCGTTCTGAAATGAAAACTTTGCTTTTAGAGCGTGGTGTTCCTGGCGGTCAAATGAATAATACAGCGGAGATTGAAAACTATCCTGGTTATGAAACAATCATGGGACCTGAACTTTCAATGAAAATGGCTGAACCTTTGGAAGGTTTGGGAGTTGAAAATGCTTATGGTTTTGTGACTGGCATTGAAGATCATGGTGATTATAAAAAAATTATCACCGAAGATGATGAGTTCATCACAAAATCAATCATTATCGCGACTGGAGCTAATCACCGTAAGCTAGAAATTCCTGGAGAAGAAGAATATGGAGCTCGTGGAGTTTCTTATTGTGCCGTTTGTGATGGTGCATTCTTTAGAAACCAAGAAATCTTAGTCATTGGTGGTGGGGATTCGGCCGTTGAAGAAGCACTCTATTTGACTCGTTTTGGTCAATCAGTGACGATTATGCATCGTCGTGATAAATTACGTGCACAAGAAATTATTCAACAAAGAGCTTTTAAAGAAGAAAAAATCAACTTTATTTGGGATTCTGTTCCGATGGAAATCAAAGGAGATGATAAAAAAATTCAATCTGTTGTTTATAAAAATGTTAAAACAGGTGAAGTAACTGAAAAAGCTTTTGGTGGAATATTCATTTATGTAGGACTTGATCCAGTAGCTGAATTTGTGAGCGATCTTGGAATTACTGACGAAGCAGGTTGGATTATTACTGACGACCACATGAGGACAAATATCCCTGGTATCTTTGCCGTAGGAGATGTTCGTCAAAAGGATTTCCGTCAAATCACAACAGCAGTTGGTGATGGTGCTCAAGCAGCTCAAGAAGCTTATAAGTTTGTTGTTGAACTTGGATAAAATAAAAATTACTGACAAAGAAGTCAGTAATTTTTTGTTAAAGGATTCGGAATGACATTTAATAGAAAATATGGTAAACTGTAAGTAACGCAATTTTGAAAAAGGAGATTAGGCTCATCGCCTAAATAATTTATAAGACTATGGAAAAAGTAATTTATGACATTTTGCTTGTTGCAATGCTTGTTGTTTCAGCATTTATTATTATAGCGATTTTCATGCAACCTTCAAAACAAGATGGAGCGGCAGATGCTTTTTCTGGTGGAACGGGTGAATTGTTCGAACGTCGTAAAGCGCGCGGTTTTGAAGCTGTGATGCAGCGTTTTACAGCAATCATGATTGGTTTATGGCTAGTCATTGGATTTGCTCTTGTTGTTTTATCAACACGTTAAAATTGCGGGCTGAAAACAGTCCGTATTTTATTTTTTAAAATTGTGTTAAATGTTTCAATGTCGCAATTGTCAGTGGTAGAATTGATTCTATCAGCCAACTGGGTCTGATAAAATGATTAATACCACTGATAATCATTAGAATATTAGCTAAAAATCGAGCCAATATTTAAAAATATTATAATAAGAAAGGGGCTTCTTGTCCGATTTTTGTGGTCAAGAAAGCTCACTTGAGAGAATAAAAATGAGTATTAGAGAAGTAATTATGGACTATCTTGAGAATAGTTCAAAAAAAGCTCTGTCAGTGGAAGAATTGTCAGTTGCTTTACATATGAATAAGGCCAAAGATTACAAAGTTTTTGTTAAAACTTTGGCTTCACTAGAAGCTGAACACTTGCTTCATTTTACTGCTAAAGGGAAAGTAGAATTAGCAGAACAAGAGGAAGCAAAAGTAGTTATCAGCGGGATTTTCCGAGCAAATGCGGCTGGATTTGGTTTTGTAAGTATTGATGCTGACGAACCAGACGTCTTTATTGGACGCGGGCAAACAGGTTTTGCACTTGATGGAGATGAGGTTTTCATTGAGATTGATAAGAATGCCAACTCCCTAAAAGGAACGGCTGCCGAGGGGCATGTTGTTGAAATTATCCGTCATGAGCTTCATCAAGTCGTTGGAACTTTTGTTGCTTTAAATGATGAAGAAAAAGAGCAAACTGGACTGATTGGTTTCGTTAAATCTAGAAATAAAAAAATTCCTTATCGGGTATATCTGGGTGATGAAGGACTCAAACCAGAAAATAAGGCAATTGTTCGTGTAGAAATCACACATCATCCTGATAAAGAATTTCCTCAAACCATGCAAGGACTGGTAACGGAAATTATTGGACAGGCAAATGACCAAGGGATAGATGTGTTAGAAGTTTTGGCTTCAATGGATATTGTATCAGAATTTCCAAAAGAGGTTTTGGAGCAGGCTGATTCAGTGCCAGAAGAAGTGCCAGAGAGTGAAATTGCGGGTCGAGTTGATTATCGTAATGAAATTACGTTCACAATTGACGGAGCTGATGCCAAAGACCTTGATGATGCTGTCCATGCCAAACGTTTAGGAAATGGGAATTATGAATTAGGTGTTCATATTGCGGATGTTTCCCACTACGTAACGGAAAATTCACCTTTAGATAAAGAAGCTTACGAACGTGGAACATCAGTCTATGTTACTGACAGAGTGGTACCAATGTTGCCAGAGCGTTTATCAAATGGGATTTGTTCATTGAACCCACGTTTGAATCGCTTGACTCAATCCTGCGTGATGGAAATTAGCCCAGAAGGTCGAGTGGTTAATTATCAAATTTCACAATCAATTATTAAGACAACTGAAAGAATGACTTATGATGCGGTCAATCAAATGATTGCAGGAGATAAAGACACGCTTGAAAAGTATGCTAAAATTGCTGATTCTGTAAAAATCATGGTTGAAATCCATCATATTTTAGAAGCGATGCGTAAACAACGTGGAGCCATTGATTTCGACACGGTAGAGGCAAAAATCATTGTAAATGAAAAAGGCTTACCTATTGAAATTAGAAAACGCAGTCGTGGCATTGCTGAACGAATGATTGAATCATTCATGCTTGAAGCCAATGAAACGGTGGCCACTCATTTTGAAGCACATGGCTTGCCATTTATTTATCGGATTCACGAGCAACCAAAAGCAGATAGATTACAAAGATTTATTGATTTTGCAGCAACATTTGGAATGCAAATTGAAGGAACCTCAAACGGAATTGATCAAAAAGTTTTACAAGCCTTCATGAAAAAAATCAAAGGGCAACCGGGTGAAATGGTCTTGTCAACGATGCTATTGCGCAGTATGCAACAAGCTCGTTATTCAGAAAATAATGAGGGTCACTTTGGTTTAGCTGCCGAAAATTATACTCACTTTACCTCACCTATTCGTCGTTATCCTGATTTATTGGTTCATCGTTTGATTCGTGAAATTGGTGCGGGTAAAATTCCAGCAAATCTTTTACAAAAATGGGAAGAAAAAATCCCAGAAATTGCGGAGCACTCTAGTCATCGTGAACGTCGAGCGGTTGATGCTGAACGTGAAGTTGAAAAAATGAAAAAAGCCGAGTTCATGGAAGAACATGTGGACGAAGAGTTTGAAGGAATTATTGCTTCAGTCACTCGTTTTGGTATGTTTATTGAACTTGAAAATACAATCGAAGGATTAGTTCATATTTCAACGTTGAAGGGAGATTATTTCACTTATCATGAGCGAATGTTAGCTTTGATTGGTGAAAGAACAGGATTGACTTTTAAAATTGGTCAACCAATTAAAATCAAAGTCGTCAAAGCGGATAAGATGACTGGCGAAATTGACTTTGAGTACCTTCCATCAGAATTAGATTTGATTGATAAATCGGCTAAAGCTAAGAAAAAGCCTGAATCTAAAGGTCGCAAAAAATCAAATCAATCCCTTAAAGTTAAATCTGTCGCACCAAAAGCTGCTGGTAAAGCTGGCAGTAAATCAAAAGAGGGTAGAAGTACTGATGGAAAACCTGAATTTGATAAGAAAAAGAAAAAATCGGGCAAAAAACCTTTTTATAGCAAAGCTGCCAAAGGTAAATTTACTGACAAAAAAGAGAATGGCAAAAAATTTACTGATGGAAGAAAAAAGCACACAAAAGACCTTAAATTTTGAAAGAAGAAGAAATGAAAACTTTGAATTTAAATAAAACAGCATTAGTCATCATCGATTTGCAAAAAGGAATTGCTGGTCGTGAAGGTTTTGCTCCTTATTCTGCACAAGATGTATTGGCCAAAAATAAAGAGCTCGTAACAAGTTTAAAAAATACAGAAGCTTTGATTGTTTTTGTTCATGTTAAAAATTATGGTGGAGAAGCTCTAAAACCAAAAACGGATAATCCCCCTCTTGCACATGGGCAAATACCAGCGGACTTCTCTGATTTTGTCATGCCAGAGGCTTACGATAAAGACTATGACAATGTTATCCATGTTGCTAAACACAACTGGGGGGCCTTTTATGGAACAAATTTAGATGTCCAATTGCGCCGCCGTGGAATTGAAGAAATTGTTCTGAGCGGAATTGCTACAACGATTGGTTGTGATACAACGGCTCGTGAAGCTTTCCAACATGGCTATCAAGTGATTGCCGTAGAAGATGCAATGACTGATTTTAATGGAAGTTTGCACAAGGGAATTGTGGACGGAATTTTCACTAGACTTGGACGGGTGCGTTCAACACAAGAAGTAGTAAAAATGATTGAAGAAAGTAAATAAGTTTAGGCCACCCATTTTACTGACAGAGATTTTCGGAGTCTTTGACAGTAAATTTCCTAAAATATTTAGTGAATAATATGAAAAATCGTTTGAAATTAATTGGAAAAATTATTGTCAGCATTATTTTAGTTTTTGCTGTCATCATCGGCTCATACGTTATTTATGTCTATGCTCAATATCATCGTCTGCCAAATGATATCAAGCAAAGTATCAAAAATCCGCAAACTCAACAAGTTGAATTGGGAAAAACCTATAAAATGATGACATTTAATATTGGTTATGGTTCCTACCCACCTTCTTTTAATTTTTTCATGGATGGTGGTGATGATGTGCGTGCTTACAGCAAATCTGCTGTCAAGTCTGCGATTCAAGAAGATATTAGACTTATTAAAAAAGAAAATCCTGATTTCGGAAATATTCAAGAAATTGATTGGCAAGGAGACCGAAGTCAGCAGGTGAATGAACCTCAGTTGGTCCGCGCAGGTCTTCCTGATTATAGTAGTGTATTAACGCAAAACTATGACTCTGCTTATCTATTTTATCCCGTGACAAAACCAATTGGAAAAGCCAAATCTGGCATTATGACTTATTCTAAATATGAAATTGAAAATTCAACCAGATATAAGTTACCAATCGAAACCAACTTTAATAAATTTTTTGATTTAGACCGAGCATTTTCTGTCAGCCTTTTACCTATCAAAAATTCAGATAAAAAGTTTGTAATTTTTAATACTCACTTATCAGCATTTATCACAGACCAAAAAATTCAAAAGCAACAATTATTGACACTCTTTGATGCGATGAAAAAGTATGTCAATAAAGGGGATTATGTGATTTGTGGAGCAGACTATAATCATGCTCTAGCTGGTAAAGCTCATCCGGAATTGACCTGGATGAAGGAGTTTCCAACGGAGAATTTGACTAAAGGAATGCGAGTAGTTGCACCAACTAATGCACCAACCGTGCGCTCACTTGATTTTGCTTATCATCAAAAAAATCCCAAAAATACTTTTGGAATTATTGACGGATTTATTGTTTCAAATAATATAAAAGACTTAAAAATACAAACCATTGATAATCAATTTAAATCGTCAGACCATCAACCTGTTCTCATGGACTTTTCTTTAGAAAAATAAAAAGCGCTTAGCGATTTTTTTGTTCATCTAAAAATGATACCTAGTAAAAGAGTGATAGCAAGTGAGGCATTAAATAGCATAAGATTGTTAATCTGTAAATGGAAAGTTTCTGATTTACTTTGCTTTGCCCTGAATTTTTGAATATTAGGAATGACTCTAACTGAAATGATTAGCATGAGTAGTGACCAAATGGGTAAAATTTTGAGACAAATAGCAAGTAGAATACAAAGCCCGACAAAAAGATAAAGTCCAGTAAATATTTTTAAACTCAGTGGAATTTTTAAATAATATGGAAGGGTATAACGCTCGTTACGAATGTCTTGGTCTAAATCGCAAATATTGTCAGAAAACATGATATTAAAATTTTGAACAAAACACATCAAGCCGACTAAAAGTATTGGGAGAAGAATTTTAAAATCCCAAGTCCAAGTCATGAGCCAGTTTTTGTCAAAGCTAATGAAAAAATATCCTTTGTCATAAGAGTTAAGATAGACCGCAAGGAAAAATCCAAAAAATCCCTCACAAAGACCGGCTAAAAGTTCACCTAGAGGAAAGCGAGAGAAAGCAAAAGGACCGTAGGTATAGAAAATAGCAATCAAAAAGCAAAGGCCACCAATGGGAAGAACAGCAAGATTAGTCATGAAAAGAACAACTAGTCCAACAATTACATCAACAACTAAGAAAGACAAGCATATTTTTAAAGCAAGTTTAGGATTAATTGATTTGGCAACGATAATATTCCATTTTTTATATTCAGGGTCAAGCGCCTTTTGATAATCCATTAAATTATTCCAAGCAGAGACAAAAAGATTAATACTCGCTAAACCGATAAAAAAGAAAAAGGTGGGCCAAAAGTGGAAGCTTTTAAAATACCAAAGAGCAAAAAGGCAGCCAGCAATTGGTGAGAGCAAAGCCGCTGGTAAAGTTTGAATACGTGTAAAATTAAAGAAAGTTTTTAAAGTCATGATAAGCTGATTATAGCAAAATAAGGGAGATAAAACATAATTCAAATGTACTGACAAAGCTGTCTAAAAAACTTTATTTACTTGACAAGAAAATTGACTGAAAATTTAAATAAAAATGTTATAATAGTATAAAAATTTGAATGGAGAAACA
>Ga0208186_100006_pt1 | contig 38590 bp, 39 predicted proteins | sample Shrwel1BS1Day23_FD_187537 | JGI IMG/M metagenome (GOLD analysis project Ga0208186, IMG submission 187537) | Subsurface microbial communities from deep shales in Ohio, USA - Utica-3 well 1 S-1-Day23 (SPAdes) (version 2) ... | reverse complement strand
AATAATGTAGAGGATGAAATTCTCGATTTACTTGCTTTTATATTAATTTCTCTTAAAAGATTTTGAAAAGTACGCACCTCTGCTAAAGTCATTTTTTTAGTATCATATGTAAAGGTGACATGTAATGAAGTATCATATTTTATAATATTATAGTTGAAATATAACAAATTCCCATTAATATCACTATACTTTAATTGTGAGCCATACTCAAATTCTTTTAAATTTTCCAAAAAAATAGTTTTGACATCAGAGTCATTGGATTTTTTAAAATAATATAGATATTCAACAATATGTTTTGCCATTTTTCCCCCTAGGCTTTAACTCATATAAAAAATTATACTTAATAACCATCTTACGCTAAATACTATTATACCAAAATATAAAAAGATACTACTTTTTTCAGCATCTAGAGACTGTTGTAACACTTAAAAATACCCTTCCAAATTTTTTAACCATATTTAGATATAATCAAAAAGATTACTTTAGTTATTCAAGAATCTTTTGAAATCAAGAATAACAGATAAACTTCTTAAGGCCTAGATAGAATTATATTGTAATTTAGTATAAGTTCACAAGAAAAATAGTGAGTAGGATAAATCCAAATTCATTATTTTAATTTTTATATTCTTTAACTTTTTCAAAATATCTTTTCTTGAAAAATTTAAGTTTCAACTTAAATTCAACTTTATACTTTTACATCACTTACCAATAGTTCTAACTGGCTAAATAATTTATAGACTTCTTGTTGTTTTTCTTTACTAATCCCGTCTTTAATAAAGGCAACTAAGATTTCTTGATAGGGATTATTTATATCGCTCAGTTTAAAACTTATTGAAATTTCTTTTAAATTACTAGAAGATTTAGACTTTTCAATTACACCACCAACATTCGTTCCAATTCCCACAGCTAGTATTCCACCAACTACCCCACGCGCCACAACACTCGCGGTAAAAACTTTTGTAACTATTTCATTGTCTTCTCTCAATTCAATATCAATAACTTTGTTTAAATCTATTACATTAGCCAGTTTACAACTGGGTTCTCTAAAACTAGTATCTACTGAAAATATATAACTATTTTTATTTACAGAGATATATTTGAATCATGATGTATTATATTTTTGGTTAATTCAGTCATTATAATAATTGATCAGGTATGACTACAAAAGTATAAGTCTTAGCAAAGACCAGTACTTTTTATAATGTTTATTTTTTCGATAAATCGTTATTAAAAAAGCCTATGTAATATATACTTTTTTATCAGTTTTTTAATTAAAAAAATATCATATGGATAAACAAATATATAAAAAAATACCATGTAGCGCATAGTATTTTTTCGAATATTTGTTATTATATTTCCTTGAATAGTTGAGAGATGGATGTTATTTACAACTAAATGACTATAAATGGACAAAAGCGCGTGCTATATTCTAAATTAATTAATATTTGAAAACAAAGTTTAGAGTACATTTATATAAAGTATGTATTAATCCACCCAAATCTTTTTATCTACAAATAATTGTTAGTTGAACAAGTATAGTGGTGATAGTATATAAAAGTACTATCTTTAACTCTTTTGGTAAAAACCCATCCCCCAGGTTATACTGAACTATTATTCAAACACTCCCCATTCCGCTAACAATGGTTTAACTCCAAATCAGAAGGAAGAAAACTATTTTAAGAAAATATAGTTCATTTTGTGTCTAAATATTTGACATTATTCCAATTTTGTACAATGCTGATAATTTATTCATTCTTTTTCCTCTCCTATTATTTAATTATGCTTGTTATATCATAAGTCCTTATTTTCTTAACTATTACTTAAAATTAGATTAATTTTTTATCTTCTGATATAATATTTTTAATAGGAGTAATTTTATGAAAAAAATCAAAATTGTTGGAACCTTAATATTGTTATCAACTCTAGTATTATTTACTGGATGTGAAAATAAAAAAACTGACTCAACATCTAATAGTAAATCAAAGGTAAGTGAAACTAAGAAAATTGAGCGAAACGAAACTATTTCTCAACACTTTACTGATGATTTAAAAGATGAAATCTGGTTTGAAGTTACACCTGTAGCTGATAATAAGATTAGTGGTGAAGCACTTATTACTGCTGTAATTGTAACAAACCAATCACAATTAGATTCTAAAATAAGTAATGCATTCACTTATCAAAATATGGATAAAGGTTATTTTTTTACTCGTATTAAACCTTCATCACTTTATTTTGATTCAAAATATCCTACGTTCAACCAAATCTTGCAATTATACCTTGATGGAACCTTGCAGTCAAATATATATGAAGCATATATGAATGTAAATACGAGTCTTAAGGATAAAGCAAAAGTAGGTCTTGGTGAAAGTTCTTATGGCTTTGTTGGGGGTGTTTACACCTATAAACCAGAATTTTTTCACTATTTAAAAGATGGGAAATTAAGTTATCAATCTATTGTCTTTAAAGGGAATGTTAAATTTAACGGAAGAGAATTTTTTGCATCTCCTAATTCTCAATATTATGACTTTAACGCATATGCAGATATCCAAACTCCTTTAGAAAGTAACAATAAAATTATCGGCTACGCTAATGGTTTTATTGGTTCTAATGATGATACTAAAACTGGTGATAATGATGATAATAAAATAGTTTATCTTATTAATATTTCTAACACTAAAAATAAAATTGAATTAGACCCTCTTTATTCAAACAAAGACATCAAAACATTTACAAGATAATTAATAGAGAAATAATCCTATTTAAAAGGTTATTTCTTTTTTGTTTTTTCTCTCAATAACATCAAGTCTTTTTTCATCCTTATCAGCTTTTTCTTCAATAACATCAAGTTTTTCTTGTAATTCTTTAAGTTTCTTATTCATATTTATCTTCTCCTTAATATTTGCCAGTCAACAAGCTATAAACATTGTTATTTATTTTATACCACTCTAAATCCTTATATTTCTTTCTTTTTCCTGATAATACATAGCTGATAGAACTACGAGTATAACCATCACGACCTCCTTCATTCATTGAAGAATAATTTTTTTCAACTGTTCCAAATTCATCTATACTTAAAATAGCTTGTGATTGCGCTTTTGCTGAACGCTCAACTCTTGTTCCCTATTCAAGATTTTCAACTGAATTATTACCTTTATCTTCGTCTATATGATTAACTTCTGGCTTATTATCATGATTCTCAATAAATGCCATAGCAACTAGTCTATGGACGAGTTTAGAATATTGAACTCCTTTATTATTCAAAATAAGTTCCTCATAACCAAGTTCAACAGAACCATCTTTCTTGATAAATTTTTTTCTTCTTGGTTTCATGATTCTTTCTGTTTTACCTTTAAGACTCTTAATAAGCCCTGTATTTGAAACTTCATACTGTCCTTCAAAACCTGCAATATCTCTCCACTCAATTTCTGTATTTGCCATTTTAATTTCTCCTAATTTCTATTTTCTATTAATATTTTTCTGTTACTTTGATGCATTTCAAATGTGGAACCATATTAGTCGGTGTGAAATAAGTATATTCATCATCTGAGTAAACCATTCTGTTATGTACGTAGTCATAAAGTTTATCTGAACTAATAACACATTCTCCACCATCTTTATAAAATTCTGTAATTGTATTGTATAAGTATTTAGATGTAAATTTTGTTTTGTATACCAACTCGTTATCTTTACGAACTGCTTCATTTAATTCAGCACCAAATTTCTTTTTCCATTTCTCACTTTTAAGTTTCTTAGCACCACATTTACGAATATAATCAGAATCAGTTGTGTTAATAACCTTAAACATTGAAACACTCATTGGAACATCAAAATCTTGAATTTCCTTACTTTCAGAAAGAGTTGTAACTCTTTTATCTTCACGTTGCATTTTTTTGAAAGTATTTTCTTCAACAGTATTTCCTCTTATTTGATTTAAAAAGTCTTTAGAATCGATTTTAGCTTGTTTAGTGTGGATGTCTACAACTTTATTATCTTTTTGTTTAGTTGGCTTAGACGGCTTAATATGAGCTTCTATTATAGGTTTTTTATCTTCTACTTTAAGTGAAATTTCTTCCTCTTCAAAATTATCAAAATCATCTTCAACAAGTTCAGTTTCTTCTTTAACAACTAACTTAGATGATTGAGCTTTATATGTAGGTTTCAAAGACACTTCTTTAACATCTTCAACAGAATCAAAAGTTAAATAAGAGTTTGTTTCTCTGCGTTTTGTGTCTGAATCAAATCCATTTGAAACTTTAACAATAACTTCTGTATTATTTACATTCTTAAAAGCACCATCTTTTGTCATTCCAAGAACCAATGCCCATTCCTCATAACATATTCTGTATTGGTGAGTTTTCATTGTTCTGTATTCTGCATAAGAATAAAGAGTAAAATCTTTACCTTCTAACAAATTATCAATCACACTGTATTTAATTTGTGTAAAACCGCTAAATTTAACACCGCTTTGCTTCCAGTCAACTGGTACAATATGTTCTTCTTTGTCATTCCATTTATTGATTTGAACCGTGAACACATCTTGAGTTGATTCAAAGTTGATATAACCTTTTTCTTTGAGACCATTCAAAGCTGTTGCAACCTTCTTATTTGAATATTGACCTTTAGACCAACCTAATAATGATACCAATAAAGAAACTGTTGTCATTGTTGTTCTGTTGTCTTTGTCAAGATATCCAATCATTTGAGATTGTAATAACTTAACATATACAAGTTTTTCATCATTCTTTGTATCCATAAACATTTTATTTGGAATTTGTACAAAGTTTTCATTAGTTTTATTTTTCATATCATATATCACTTTCATTTAATTTATTTTATTTAATTATTTTTAAAAAATTCTGCTTTCTTTTCTGTAAATTCTGTGAGGGCTTGCCCTAATTCTTCTGATTGATAAAACACATAAAATAATTTATTTGTTTTTGCATGTCTTGCTGAAAATAAGCTAGCAATTCCTTTTTGATTCAAAAAATCTTTTTGTTTGTTACTGTAGCAAAAATACATCTTGTCTTTTAAATTTTCCATTTGTTACTCCTTTATTTAACCTTTTATTATTGTTTTAGTAAGGTGAATTGGAACGCAGTTCCAAGAGGGCTTTAGCCCTTAGAATCTTTTCCAAGCGTTAGCGAAATAGATGCCCGCAGGCAAGGAATCTTTCTTCTCTTTCTATTTTCTTCTCTTTCTTTTTCTTCTCTTTCTACGTTAGACTTTTGTTATGAATTGGATAACGTTAGTCTAATAGCCGATTGGACTTTTGTTATGAATTAGATAACAAATTTATAATACCTAGTTAGACTTTTGTTATGAATTAGATAACGTTAATCTAATTGGATATGCCGATATATTCAAGATACTCATCAACTGAGATTCTTTCAAATGTAAAACCTCGATGTGTTCGAGCCCTACCATTTAATACCTGTCTAATTGCATTACTTTGAAATCCATCCTTTTCAGCTTGAACGCTGTTCTTGTAAACAGCAATCACTTCTCCTCTATAATCAATTACTTTAAATGGATTTATAAATCTATTGCTTTGTTTTTCTCTGCTTTCTTTTGACCAAGTCATTTGTTTACCTTCTTTCTTTTTTATAGAAACTAAAAAAAACGTAAATAAGCAAAAAACCATTTTTATATGAAATCAACCAATAATAGGCTGACCTCTAAAAATGTTTTATGTTTTACGTTTTTTATGTTAATGTTTAGTTTTTTTAGTTAATTGACGAATTTGAGTCTAAATTAACTTTATATATATATATATATTATACCATAATTCAAGTCATTTGTCAAGTTTCGTTATACTAGAAATAAAATGCAATGACATATACATCTTTTTGACAAGTCTAAAAAATAATGATATCTTCTTCTTACATAATATTTTATTTTCCAAAGATTTTTAAATAAATTTTGAATACTTACATTACATGGATGAATTATTGTTTAATTAAAATATGATAAAATAAAACTAAAGTTAAAGGAGATAATTTATGAGTGTTAGTAATGAAAATCAATCATTAAAACAATTAATTGTATTAGGTAATGGGTTTGATTTAGCTTGTGGCTTAAAATCCACATATTCTGATTTTTTTGATTACATATATGGACAACAAATGGTAAATAATACTAATTCCAATAATTTTTGGTATAAAATCTTCCAAAATTATAAAGAGGATACTATTGAGAATTGGGCAGATATCGAAGAACAAATACTTGTTCAACTAAAGAATATTGAATATCTTTATAAAGAAGGGTTTTTAAAAAGTGAAGATTGGATAGGAAATCAAATAGGATATAATTTTCCCAAAGAGAGTCTAGAAAATAAAAGTGGAAAATCAATCAGTCAGTCACAGTTTAATACTAGAGTTCATGTATTTAATCTATTAAATAACAACTATGTCTGCTCTGAATTAAAACTTCAAAAAACTTTAAAAAACAATTGTTAATATTGGAAGATGACTTTAGAAAGTATCTGCTTAGTATAACTAAGAATAATGCTGATGATGGGATTTACTATAAATATTATATGAAATCTAAAGTACTCAATAAATATATTCAATTATGTAATTCATCAGAATCTCATAATTCAGACTTGGTATCAAAACTGGAGGATACAACTTTATATAACCAATACTCTCTAGTAAATAAATTCGATGAGACTCTCTCAAAAATCTATAAGGAGAAAAATAGTGATGAAAATCTAGTACTCACATTCAATTATACTAAGGTTTGGGATGTTGAAAAAGTGAGAAACATTCATGGTGACCTAGATAATGGAAATATTCTTTTTGGAATTGATTATGATAAACTAAACAAAAACTTTAAAAAAGCACCAATCGAGTTTTCTAAATCTTACCGTGTTCTGGAGAATGGTTTGACATCAACTTTCGATATATCATCAGATATTGATGTAATCAAAATTTATGGTCATGGTTTGGGTAAAGCAGATTATTCTTATTATCAATCAATTTTTGATTCCGTTGACTTATATCATGGAAAAACTAAAGTTATGTTTTTCTGGTCAGACTATAAAGGTAGAGAAAAGGAACAAATACACAAAGATTTTGTTAAAGGTGTTACAAATCTTATTGAAGAATATGGAACAACATTTTCAAATAAAGACCACGGAAGAAATCTATTTACCAAATTGCTGTTAGAGAATAGACTAACTATTGAAGAAATTCCTGTGAACGAATTGTTTTGAATGTATATCACTCTACCTTCTTATTTAAAAAATGATATAATTATTTTATTGCTGTATGCTTCCAAAGTAAAAGGAGGTGTATGAATGTATATAAAAAAACTTAAGAATGGAAAATATCAATTCATTCTAAAATATCAAGATAGAGAAGGGAAAACACAAAAAGCTAGTATAACACTTAAAGGGAACACAAAAGCTATTCAAAAACAGGCACTTGAAAAACTTGAAGAAAAAGTCCAATTAAATCTTGATAAAGCTGATATTGTAGTTAAAGATTCTACCTTAAATATAGTATATGAACAATGGCTAGTAACATTAGTAAATCAAGTTCGGAACAATAGCTACACTTCTTATATTTCCGCAGTTAAAAGTTTTGTTAAAAAATATAGTAATTGGAATATACGAGATATAAAACCAATTCATATTCAAAATTATTTAGTAACAAATGGCTGGAAAATAAAGACAATAAAACATAAAAAAGTTATTCTTTATTCTCTTTTTGATTATGCTAGAAAGATGACTTATATTGAACTCAACCCTGTGAGTAATGTTGTTTTACCTAAACATAATTCTAGTGTTGAGGACTTTGAAATAAGTGAGAATAAAACTATCACTTATGATGAGCTTAAAATTGTTCTCGAATACTGCCATAAGCATAATAAAAATCAAAGACTGACTTTTATTATGGAATTTCTATTTCTTACTGGTTTAAGACTTGAAGAATTAGGGGGGCTACAAAAATCAAGTGTTGATTTTAAAAAGCAAACAATAAAAATCAAACATGTTATTGATACAAAAGCTATTGGAGATAATTCAAGAAAACTTTATTTACCAAAAACATTTGCAAGCCGTAGAGAAATTTATGTGAATGATAGATGTATTGAGATTTTAAAATGGTTCTTTGATAACTCACTTGATGATGATTTTGTTTTCACTACAATGATTGGTACAACTGTAAAACAAAGTGCTACCTATTTATTTGTCAGAAACGTCTGTGAAGCATCATTAGGAAAGCAAAAAAATAGAAAATATAATGTTCACATGTTAAGACATGCACACATTTCTTTGCTAGCTGAACTAGATATTCCAATTAAAGCTACTATGAAGCGTGTCGGACATTCACAAGAAAGTACAACTCTTAGAATCTATTCACATGTATCACAGAAAATGAATGATTCAATTATGAGAAAACTGAATGAAATTTGAGAAAAAAATGTTCCCCAAATGTTCCCCAAACTAGCAAAATATTCCCCTTTTTTCACTAAAATGAAAAATTAAATAACCCCCTAGAAACCCTTGGTATAACTAGGTTTGTAAACAATTTAGAAAAGAGAAAAAATAGTGCCCACCAATATAAATGATTTTGATTTTGATTTACCAGAAGAATTAATTGCACAAACGCCTTTGGAAAAACGCTCTGAATCACGTTTATTGATTCTCGACCCCAAAACAGAAGAACTTGAAGATAGACATTTTTATGATATTATTGATGAACTCGAGGCCGGAGATGCTTTAGTTTTAAATAATACACGTGTGCTTCCTGCTCGTTTGCACGGTGAACGTGCTGAAACGGGTGGTCATATCGAACTACTTCTGCTCAAAGATATGGGAGAAAATCGTTGGGAAACTTTAGCTAAACCTGCTCGTAAAATGAAAGTTGGCGAGGAAGTTGTTTTTGGTGACGGTCGTTTGAAAGCTGTTGTTGTTGAAATTCTCGAACACGGTGGTCGAATTGTTGAATTTAAATATGACGGAATTTTTCTAGAAATCTTGGAAAGCTTAGGAGAAATGCCATTACCACCATATATTCATGAGCAACTTGAAGACCAAGAACGTTATCAAACCGTTTTTGCTAAAGAAAATGGTTCTGCCGCAGCTCCAACTGCTGGTTTGCATTATACACCTGAACTTTTAGAAAAAATTGCTGACAAAGGGGTTAAAATCGTTGAGTTGACTCTCCACGTTGGCTTAGGAACTTTTCGTCCTGTCAGTGTAGATAATGTTGATGAACATCATATGCATAGTGAATTTTATCGTCTGACAGAGGAGGCTGCCGCCCAACTCCGAGCCGTTAAAGCCAGTGGTCATAAGATTTTCGCTTCTGGAACAACGTCAATTCGTACTTTAGAAACAATTGGTAGCAAATTTGATGGAGATATTCAAGCTGATTCTGGTTGGACTGATATTTTCATTAAACCTGGTTATGAATGGAAAGTTGTCGATGCCTTTAATACTAATTTCCACTTACCAAAATCAACTTTAGTTATGTTAGTTGCCGCTTTTGCTGGACGTGATTTCGTTCTTGAGGCTTATCAACACGCAATTGATGAAAAGTATCGCTTCTTCAGTTTTGGTGACGCCATGTTTGTTCGTTCAAAAAATAAATAAATTCTAATTAATTTTTATAAAAAAAGCCTCATAAGGCTTTTTTTATTTATAGTTTCTACTCACTTTACTTTACTTTATTTAGAAGACAACAACCATTCTTGACAAATGATGCATAAATCTTTTTTCTGATAATCATTAAGACTTTCAAAAATAATTCTGGTTCCATTCTTTTTTTTGTCATTGCTTATCCCTAGCAAATACTCTGGTGTCACTCCGAAATAATGGGCCAATTCAATCAGTCGAATTCCCGAAGGTTCCACGCCGTTTTTGTAATTATGAAGCGCATTTCTAGGGTATCCTAGATCTCTTTCAACTTGATTAAAGGACTTTTTTGATAGTCTTATTAATTCTTCTAATCGTGGATAGAATAGTTGATTCTCGGCCATAAAAACCTCCTTCAATTTGTTTTGCTTTTTCTCAACTTTAATAAACGTAAATAATCATAATTAGAAAATCTAAGTAGATCCTAAATATCTGTCCCATCAGAATTATTATCTTTATTTATTTGTGCTCTCATAGCTTCAAGTTGAGCTTTCAATTTTTCTTTTTCTAAATCTTACTCTTCTTCCCCAGCCTCTTCTTCCTTTTTACGTCTCTTCCATAAAATAAAGAATAAGAAGAAAAGAGCTAAAAGAATTAATAATAAGCCTAACCAGATAAGCCAATTTTCATACCAAGGAGTTTTTTTAACCGTTACATCCTTCGAATTTAATTTACTTGCTGTTTTACCAGAAACTGTAAAGTCTTTTGTAAATTTCCATTGATAATCAAATTTTTGTTCTTTTCCTTTTGAATCAACATAAGTAAACTTTCCATCATTATTTTTTTGCCCATATACTGTCATTGATAGACGATACTTACCTGCTTCAAGCTTATTTCCATCACCAATAGAAACAGGATAATCAAAATTACTATTAGGTGCCATTTGCAACATCTCTTTGTTGGCCTTATAAGATAATTTAGAATTACTTACACCTTTGACCTCTGCTTGGACATACATCTGATTTAGATATCCAGCCATTAGATTTTGCAAATTGGCATTGATTACATTTCTATAATTAACCTGACTCGGCTCTACCTTATTTAATTTCAAATCTGGTGCAACAGTATTTTTATTTTGTTGCATCAGTAAAGCTACAACATAAGCATATTTATTTTGAATACTTAATCCCTTAGAATTGGAATTTATTTTCTCTGAGTCTTTCTCTTTAAAAGTAATTCCCCCAGCAATTACACCATTAAAAATTTCCTTTGGCATAGTAACACTCACTTTTACTTGTTGTGAAGAATTTGGTTGAAGTGATACTTCTTTTGGAATTGAGGCATGGTCTACTAGATTATACTTTAGTGTTGAATCTGCTTTAATTTTATTTGGCGAATATTCAACCACACCATTAATATTTGTTGTCGCACTTGCTATTTCTTCTTCAACCACCACTGTTTTATCAGTAGTATTTTTCAAAGTAATCGTCAAAGTTTGCGATTGCCCTGGACTCATTTGTAAATTAAAGTATCCGCTCTCGCCAATTTGGTTTTCTGGAAGAACTGGGTTCACAGAAAAATTAAATTCATTTGCATGAACTTCTTTACTGACAGCTAAAGATAGTGGCAATGAACAGTAAAACTTTTTGATAAATTTTCATTATGTTCTCTTTCTATAACTACATCTTTGTAGTATTTTGATTAAAATCTTATAATAAAATTAAAATAAGTCCATTATACAAAGTAGGATTAATCCCACTTTGTATAAAATGCTATAATCAACTAATTAGAAGGTACATTATTTAAAGACCAAGTTAATTGTCCCTCGTATGTTCCCTTCTCTTGATGATCAACCGGAATATTCAATTGGATTCCTTCGTCAGAGCTTGAATTCCAGTTTTGGTTTAACTTAAATGTACCAGTAGTTGGTGAAGTATTGGCATAAATCTGTAAAGCATCACTTGTGATTACTTTACTTTCTGTACTATCCTTGAAGAAAAGATAAGAAGCCAAATTATTATCATTCGTCAAACCTTTTAAATCTTGAGTTTGCGCGACACTCACATACCAAGGCTTTAGGGCAGAACCTGTCCGGGTGTCCGTAACAACCACATCACTGGCAGGGCTTGTGGCCCATGAAATTAATGGTTTAGGACTTACGTCTAATGTACCAAAGTCGTAAGAATTTGGTGTAGAAAGACTTATAGCTCCAAAAGTTAGATTAAGTGTAATATCTTTTGATAATCCATTGTAAGTATAAGTAACAGGACGAATATTACCATCTCCATCAATGATTGGATTATTGGCTTGTATTGTTTGCAAGGTTGTAACCAAATCTGACGGACTGCTAATCACTGGTTCTTCTATCGTTCCATCCACTTTAAAAGCTAAAGCATAAGTCCAATTACCATCCAGATCTTTTTGATCTTTTAAATTATGAGCGTCATCACTTGTCATACTTGCATCATAAACATTTAGGGCTGTTTGACTATCTGATGAAATAACTGCTGCCTGTGGTAAAACAACAATGTTACTATTAGTAGAATTTTTTCCCAAAGTCCAGCTCACAGGTATTTCTGCATATGATTTATCTTTTACATTAGTATCGCTAGTTGTAGGATCTTGAATCGTATTACCTGCATTATTTATTGAAGTTAACGGATTACCACTCGTCGTAATATCAGTTATTACACCCACCCCTTTTAAACCAACAATTTTTTGGAGTTGTGCTTGAGTCAATGAAGATGCATTTACTGCAGACCCTTTATTTGGCAGGATATAGTTTCCAGCACTTAGACTAGTAGTATTATCAGTAGTCACATTTTGTACAATATAGCTTCCATATGTTGCTTGATCGTTTGTACCATCTTGTTGATTTCCTACAAAGTAGTCTCTCGTGCCAAAGTTACTTGTAGCACCAGTAGTTCCAGCATTAACATCGAAATTGGGATTAGTTGATGGATAATCATTTAAAACTTTCCCATCAAATGCTGTAGCTGTTCTAGATTTTATGTAATATGGTGCTTTAGCAGTAAAGCTAAAAGGAGCTGTTGTGCTATCACTATATCCCATCACATACATTACTTTGACAGAACTTGCATCAGTATCAGATGCTACTGACGCCCACGCTTGCATCGTTTGACCAGCAACAGGATTCCCTGTTGTAATGTTAGATTTTAAATGATGTTGCCAATTTCCTGAATCTGCATCGCCAGTTGTATTATATACACGCACCTGTCCCGGAACAACATAACCAATCCAAGTTGGATTACTTGGGGTGGCGAGGGAAGACATTGTATAATCTCCTAAAAATGCATAATTCTTTGCCGAATCCACACCAGAAAAATTATTAGGCGTAATATTTGCTGCGCCAGATTTTGTTGAAGTATCTCCACCATTAAATGTCAAAATTGGGAAAGCCGATTGCGTCCCCCAATAGGCTCCATTATAGGTATTACTAATACTTGCTGGTGGATTACCGATAGGCTTCCAAAATAAATTACCCTTGTTAGTTGAAAGGTCTAAATCGGATAAATTAATCAATCCAGAAGTTTGGACATAGGGTGTAGAAAGTGTTGCATTTGGATAGGCAATCAACTTACTTCCTGATATCACTGATGTTGATGAAGATACGGCCAATATAGAATCTTCATCCATTTCGATCGTACCATGTTTACAATAAGTTGCAGCATGGTTTGTTGCTGTAGCATTTGTTCCGTTTAAAAGGCCACCAGATCCGTCACCAAACTGAATCATAGAAACGTTACTACCAGTATTAGCATAAACAGAGGTCAAATTATCGCTTGAAGCGCTATTGTATATGTTACCCGCAATTGTAGTTCCTTCTCCAATTTTTGTAGTAACATTGCGAGCTAATCCACTTGATGAAATGATTGAACGATTTGATGCATAAACATTACCAACTGTAGCACCATCAGCGTCAATTAACATATTAATAGTTCCAGCCTTAATATTTGTTGAGTTAGAACCATCTCCATAGATTGTCGCACTAGATAGTTTCGTTGCTGTATTAGCGTTCGCTTTAATAGTTAGATTAATCGTATTTTTGGCATCTGTACCACTTTGAATACCTGTTTTGTTATAACCTGGTCCTGCCGAAAGATATGTATTTTGTGACGGAAATTGAAATGTATTACCTTTTGGTCCTGTCAAATCAAGTGTCAATGAGCTATTACCATAAACAACTGAATTACCTGAGTTGAAGTTACCTCCACATACTGTTTTAGGACCATCCTGACGTGGAGCATTCGAGAAATCACCACCATAGATATATACGCTAGAATCTCCACCTGTAACATTATTCCCGGCAAGGGCATAATTCCCACCTGTATTAGCAGGAATTACGCCATTATTTACTATCGTTGTCATATTTCCAGATATATATCTACCGTTCCAAGCTCCACCTGATAAGAACCAGTCCGTTTGTCCATTATTGAATTGGGCACTAGTATTTCCATATACAGTACCACCGCTCCCATACATTCCTCCTTCAAGTGTATCTGTCACAGCTCCATTATTGAAGTTATAAGAATTACCTATTTGGTTTCCTGACCAACCTGCTCCATATGTCCAACGAGCTGCAGAATTGTTTTGTATAAGGTATGAGTCACCAACTTGCCAATAATTTGAACCATTACCAGCATCGTTACCACCCCCTCCAACAATATCATTGAGATAATATGAATTGGCAATATTTGTATTATTACCATTGTAGTTCACTCCATTTGCTGCTTCAGTCGAAGCAAGAGAGCCATCCCCTTGATCACCTATTACAACAAATCCTGAACCACCGATACCAGTACGAGTTGAGGACGAACGGACTACCGTCGGTTACTCCATTCTCACCACTTGTATTCCCTCCTGGTGCGGTTGAAGCATCTCCGACTTTCATAATTGTATTACCTTTGATGAAACCATATCCACCGCCAAGTACAATATTATAATCATAGCCTGCACCAACTAGTCCCGAGCGAAGCCAAGTATAAGCGTTACCGTAAAGTTTCTCTGAGGCGGAAGACTCAGCTGTAGATGCTGCTGCTGTTGGATTAACATCATTAGCTGTACCAGATGCAGGCATTTTTGTATTATAAAGATAATCCGCACCATAAGCACCTGCAGCCCCGCCCATAAAACTAGTGCCACTTGTACCGTATCCTGTTTTCGTATAGTTAATGACATTACCATACACAGTAACAGAATTACTATTACTTCCCCCAGCATTATTAGCCCCAGCTATTCCTGCAAAATTAGCATATCCACCAGTAAATTTTGAGGTATCATAATCATTTACAATTGCGGAATTTGTGACCCCAGATACTCCAACAGTACCATTTTGAACACCGCCATTATACATTTCTTCGCCATTGTATGATCCTAACCCCTTAAAAGTATTGTAGATTGTACCTTTAATTGTTCCGTAACCTGCACCACCATAGTAAGTACCGTTGTAACTTGCACCAGAAATTGTAGAGTTCCAATTGTTATAAACGTTACCGTTCACAGTAACAGGATTAGCACTCGTACCAACCCCTGCTCCATACATGGATGCAATATTACCAGTAAATCCTGTTACCGAGACATTGGTGTCCCCACTAATTATCCCACCAGAAGCATTACCTCCTGTAACAGTTCCCAAGCCAGAAGTATTTATTATAGATACATGAGTATTACCTGAGATATTTCCTCCAGCGCTATTCCCGCCGTAGAAACTCATTGTTCCAGTACCAGTTGAACCTACATAAATATTGGTATCGCCCATTACACTTGAAGTACCATCTGAACCACCATAGACCGATATACCTGTTCCTGTAAAGTTTGAACCAGGCATAAATGCATTGGGATTTCCCTGTGCATAAAAATTATCATTTACCGCTGCAACATTGACGTTACGAAAAGCGGTTGATGCACTAAAATAGTTATTGGTTGGTGTTGTAATGGTGTAATTTCCTGACGCTGCGACGTATGGGGAACTTACTAAGCTATCTGTAGTATTCGCAATAATCGTAATGGATTTTACTTTACCATTCAAACTAGCAAAAGTTCCGCCAGTTGTTGTATTGGACATCGTGGTTGAACTAAGTGTAACGTTACCTCCGATGAAAAGTACAAAGTCACTTGAGCTATCCGCATTGGAATAAATATATTGTAATGCAGTTTGTACATTAGAATCGGTTACACTTGTATAATTTTGGACAGGAACACCATTTTTTATAACTTCAATCTGCCCTGCAGTAATCCCCGTTAGACCAGCTATACTACTTTGATACCCAAAGCTGGTTCCGTTGGTCGCCTCTGTTGGCAATTTCATATTTAAAGCTGGACGACTAGGTTGTGGGATTGTAGTCCCTTCAAAATCAACACTACCAGTTGGAACAACGCTTTTAAGCATGGAACTCATGTGAGTATTAGACGTTGTCGCTCCTACTTCTTGAGGTGATAACATCTTCCCAAGAGATGTTGACGTAACACGTCCGCTATTAAAATCTTGAGGAATCGTCCCCAGGTTCATAGATGGGACCAATGCTAGCAACATTATAAAAGTCACAAGTTTAAATTTATATTTTCTTTGCATGAAATCTCCCTTGCTTGTTTTTCACCACTAACAATATTAATTAGATGGTGTATCGTCAAGTGTCCAGGTTAAATCTGCTGTATACTTGGCTGCACCTGCAACGCCTGCCGGAACAGAAAGTTTTATGGCTGTGTCTTTTTTAGCTCCATCTTTACCTCCAAAATCAAGTAAACTGTTACCAGAGCCGTGACCAGCCGTTGCTCCCAATATTGTTGTCGATTGTACTCCAGGTGTCAAAACTGTAATAGCTGAAGAAATATCTGCTGGGTTTGCTGTACCAGCTCCTTGAATCTCAGCATCACCTAGAGTCACTGTTGCTCCTGTTAATGTACCATGACCATTCGCTACTAAATTGCTATCTGCTGTGGTGAAATCGGTCATTTGAACTTTTAAATTCCAACCTGAGAAAGTCCCACGATTATCTGCAACTTGAACATAGTTGGTACGTGTTGTATTATCATCTAATTCTTGTGCAGCAGCGTTGTAAACTTCTGCTTTATTGCTTACAGGGTGACTTCCAAAATCAAAACTTGAGGCATAGACAATAGTCAAACCACTATCAGGCATCGTTGGTCCTACCGGATTAACGCCATCCGGCTCAGTTGGTTTTACTGAAACGGTTGGGTCTTGGGGGTCAACTGGACCTGTGGTATCTGTTCCGGCGGTAAAAGTCACCTCTCCCTGCGTGCCATATGATTGCGTTGTAGCTGCACTGGCAAGTTGTGGAGTTACTGATGCTGCTAATAGCCCTAAAGTTGCTAGAGAGATATATTTTGTTACTGATTTAGACATATAATGTCCTCTTTTCTATAATAATGTGTGTTACAAATTAATTTGGCGCGTTTGTCGGTAAATCAGACAATATCCAATTTAAAGTTGTAGTGTAAGCAGTCGCATCCTTGGGGGTATCTCCAGGAACAAATAATGAAACTGCTGTTGTTAAGCCATCTTCAGTGACCATTGAATCGTTTCCCCACCGAATTACCCAAGTTCCAGCTCCTTCGCCAGTTGAGGCAAGAGTTACTTGAGTTTCAACACCAGGAATAAGTCCCGAAATTGTTTGTGTTTTGGGAGATTTTTCATTAGTAAAAGAAGCTGTTTCTGAACTTTTTAAATTAATTATTGCTCCTATAAGTACTTTGTACTTCTGAGGGCCTGAGTCAATTTGAGTAAATTGTGTTTTCTCGACTACTTTTAAGTTCCAACCGGCAAATGTTCCTCGACGATCGGTTATTTGAACATAATTCGGTGTTAAAACTTCAGAATCAAAATACTTTTGGGCTTTAGCTAAATATGTTTGATCTTTATTAGAAATTTTATGATTTCCAAAGTCAAAACTTGAAGCAAAATCAATTGTCAGTGAGCCATTTCCCCCTGGATTAGGCTTTGAACCATGTGGATTTTGTGGAAATACAGGTAAAGTTGGATCAGGTTTGTTAGGATTAACAGGGGGTTGAATTCCGCTACCTGGACCAAAACCAACTATTCCTTGCGAATTATAGCTTTGAACTTCTGCTGCATTAACTCGAATTTCCAATCCTAATGTCATTAAGATGAGAGGTATACTTAACCATCTTATTTTTTTCACAGTACCCTCCTTTTCATAGTTTAGAAATTATAGACATTTAATTTCCTGGGGTATTCGTTAAGGACCAAATTAATTGTGTCGTATATGACGTCGCTTTATTTGTACCAGCAATAACTTTAAGACTGATTGGTGATGCTGTAGAAACTGCTTCATTCCCCAGATGCGCTCCACCATTTTCTTGGTAATCTGCATTAGCTCCTAGACCATATACCCAAGTTCCCATCCCTTGATTTGGACCAGCTCCTAAAATTTTGCTAGCAGCTGTACTAACAACAAAATTAGTGGTATTGATATAACCGGGTTTTGCAGTAGTGGTTCCATCGGTATAACCTTTACTAAAAGATAGTTCTGCTCCAGTTAGCTTGTCTCCTGAAGCATTTTGAAATTGATCGGATTCTGCAACAGTCAAGGTCCATCCATCCCAGGTTCCGCGTGTATCAGTAACTTGAACATAATTAGGACGTGTCATATCAACTGCACTTCCATCTTTATCTTTGCTAATCCACTGGGCATGAGCATAGTATGTGGCATCATTTGAAGAAATTTTTTGTGTTCCAAAACTTAGACTTGAAGCAAAATCGATTGAAAGTGCTCCTCCTGTTCCGGGTGTTGGGTCGGTACCATCAGGATTTGTTGGTCCTACAGGGACAGAGGGGTCTAAAGGATCAACGGGGTTAATTCCAGTATTATCTCCTTCAGCAAAGTTAACATAACCATTTGATGTATAATCTCCCCCAGTGCTTGCGGCATCAGCTTCACTGACAATTATTGGTCCCACGATCAATGCAGTAGTTAGCAGTACCGTTGATTTCAATAAAATTTTATTCATTTATTCTCTCCTTTTATCAAAATCAGACTTATGGTACTGGTGTAACCGCAGATGTATTTCCGTCCCAATCATTTCCTGGAACGGCTTGTAAGCTCCAATACAAATCTGTAGTATATGGTGCTGCCTTCTCAATCAAACCTGCAGGAACAGCCAAACTAATTGCTGATTTTGTTGCCACTTTAGTATGATCTGTGGTATTGGCTGTATCAACTGAACTTGCATCATAAGCATCCACATCGCCAAAATTATATAACCAAGTTCCAGCTCCTTCATTTTTTGCAGCTGAAACTAGTTTTGTTGCTACTCCTGGTGTAAGCGCTCCTGAAGCTACAACGTCACTTGGTTTCCCAGCAGTAATGCCGTTTCCTCCAAGAAGAGTGCCACCGGTAAAGCTAATTTGTGCACCACTAAGTGCATATCCAGGTTCTGTTGATGTTCCAGTAGTCATATGAAGATCTGAAGCCTATGTTAAACTTAATGTCCAACCTGATAGCTCTCCTGATTGGTCTGTTACTTGAGCGTAGTTAGGCACTACTTTTACAGCGTTAGATTGATCTTTTACCATATCAGGATGTGCATAATAAGTTTTAGATTTAGTGGAAATTGATTGGGTTCCGAAGTAAAGTGTAGATCCATAATCGACAGTAAGATTTCCAGAAGCACCTGGAGTACCAGGATCTACTGGTGTTACAGGATTAGTTGGATCTGTTGGATCAAGAGGGTCGACTGGACCAGTTCCTGCTTGTAAAGTCAGATTTGCACTTGAAGTGTAATCCCCGCCTGTAGTCGCCGCACTAGCAGTTGTGATTATCATAGGTGAAGAGATCAGTACGCCTGCAAGAAGTGTTGTTGATTTTAAAATTAGTTTATCCATTAAGTTTCTCCATTTGTTTTATCCTTAAAAAAGGTGCAGTAATCGACGATTATTTATTTTCTATAAAGTTAACCTCCCTCTTTCTTTTTTATAAACTATTATGCTTGCCAAAATTAATAAGCCAACATAACTAGTTAGCATTGATGAGAATTCCATATCTCCTGTTTTCGGGAGTATGGTCTGAGTAATTGGAAGGTCTTTTTTAGGATTTTCTTTACTACTTGATTCTGGATTTATCCAATTTCCCGTAAATCCGACTTGACCTTTTGTATCATAACTTGTTGTATCTGCTGAACTCTTGTCCGCCAATAAAATCGACGATGAGAATAGCAATAAGATAATTAATACGAATTTTTTCAATATTCTTCCCTTTCTTAATCTTTACATTTACACACTTTTATCCTTGTAATCAATAAAAGCCCTCTCTTTCTCTCTATTTTCTAATGTAATTTTCAGAAAAACTTCAATTTTTCGGAAAGAACCTTAGTAATAAAAGGTATTTTATGCTATTTTTTCTAATCAATCTTTATATTTACCAAAAAAACAATTTATTACTTTATAAATTGTTTTTTTAGTATCATTTAATTGTGTGTAGATATGAAAAAAAATAGTATAAAATTTACCAAAAGTGATACAATGATAAGAAACATTTGCAAATTTAACACCTCTTCTGTCAGTAAAATTTACCCAAAACCTTACTGACAGAAATTTTTAAGGAATTTATACCATGAGTTTTATCAATATTGTCATGTTACCTGATTTTATCAGCGTCATCTCCGATGGACAAATTACGACCAATGAGCTTCTGACGCAAAGTCATTTTAAAAAATTTGAAAGTAATCCGAATGGTTTCGTTGTTGGAATTACAGGATTTGAATTAATCACTAATAATATTCGAAAAAAATTCTATTATCAGCCAAATTTATCTTTTGAGGATGCTGAGCTTTTACTTAGAAATGAACTCGAAAAATATAAAAATAAACAAGTGATTTTTCGTCAGAATATCTCATTTAATGCAATCATTGCTGGGTTTCCTCTGGCAGCTCCGTCTCTGCCAAGAGCAATCAGTTTTCACATTGAAAATCAAACGATTTCTGAACAAAATTATGAAAAATCAGCAGTTCTTTCTCTAGTTCCTGACGATATCAATTTTAATCCTAATCAAATTATCACTGATAATCTTTATAAGACAAAAAATATCAGCCCAGTTTTCCAAATTCAAACTCTTCAACGTAATGCACTCTATAAAGTTGCTGACCAATCTAAAACGGTCAATAAAGTCATTTTTCAGGAAATAATTCAAGCCAAAACTACTGACAGAAGACAATAATCTCTCTGTCAGTAAAACTATAAATTTCGTCAATAAAAAAAGACTGAATTAATCAGTCTTTCTTTCATCATTTTTCTGTTGATTAGCCTTTGATAAAGTCAATTTACCGTGAGGATTGTATTTTTTTAATAAGTCATCAATCCGTTCATCTGTCCAATAATCGGCTGAGGCAATAAAATTTCCGTCTTTGTCACGGTCACCAATAATTTTAAATCCCATTTTTAATCTCCGAAAATATTGATATTTTTAGTCTACAAATTCAAATTCAAATTTTTGAATTCGTACATAATCTCCGTCTTTGGCACCCATTGAGCGAAGCGTTTCATCGACACCGAAGGCACGCATTTGCCGAGCAAATTTCATTACTGATTCATCATGGTCAAAGTTTGTCATGATAAAGAGTTTTTCAATTTTCTCACCAGATAAACGCCATCCACCATCATCATCGCGTGAAACTTTGAATGGTTTTTCTTCGTCTTCAAAGCCATAGTAAGCTACTTCATCACCCAAGGCATCTTCGTCATAAAGTAAGAATTCTGGTGTTTGAGCAAGTAATTCACTCGTACGAGCTAACAAGCCTTGTAATCCTGTTTTAGTCAACCCAGATACTTCAAAAATTTCAGGCATCTCTTGATCTGCTTCTAAATCAGCAGCTAATTTTTCTTTAAATTCGGCCAAACGTTCTGCTGCTTCTGGCATATCCATCTTATTGGCAACAATAAGTTGTGGACGTTCCATCAAGCGGAGATTGTAAGATTCCAATTCATCATTGATTGTTTTGTAATCTTCATAAGGGTCACGTCCCTCAAGTTCAGACATGTCAAGAATATGGAGAAGGACACGTGTCCGTTCAATATGACGCAAAAATTGAATTCCAAGTCCTGCACCAGAGTGTGCTCCTTCAATTAATCCTGGCATATCCGCCATAACAAAACTATCGCCATAACCGACTTGAACCATCCCAATATTTGGTGTAATTGTTGTAAAATGGTAAGCTCCAATTTTAGGACGAGCATTTGAAACTACTGACAGCAAAGTAGATTTCCCAACTGATGGGAATCCAACTAAACCAACATCTGCTAAAACACGAAGTTCCAAAAGTAGAATCTTATCTTCTCCAGGTTCTCCATTTTCTGCCACTTCTGGCGCTGGATTACGTGGTGTAGCAAAGCGAATATTTCCACGACCACCGCGGCCACCTTTAGCAACCACAAATTCTTGATCTTTTTCAATCAAATCGACTAAAACATCGCCAGTTTCATTATCTTTAACAGTTGTCCCTTGAGGAACATGAACAATTAAATCTTCGGCTCCACGACCGTGCATCCCTTTGTTCATTCCTTTTTCACCGGGTTTCCCACGGAAGATGCGGTTGTATCGGAAATCCATCAAAGTTGACATTCCTTCATCAACTTTAAAGATTACAGAACCCCCTTTACCTCCATCACCACCGGCAGGACCGCCATCTGGTACATATTTTTCACGACGAAAAGCAACTGCGCCATCGCCACCTTTACCAGCTTTTACTTCAATTCGTGCTGTATCTAAAAATAAAGACATACAGTTTCTCCTCTAAATTTTCTTTAAATAGTTTATATATTATTTTTCCACAAAAATGCGTGCTATTCATTATAGCATTTTATCCAGCTTTTTTATAGCTTGCCCTATGCTAAAAAAGTGACAATCCTAAATTATCACTTTTTTTACTTTTAATTTGAGCTTGTCGTTGTACTTTGAGTAGTACTTTCTCCGCTTGTTTCAGCCTTTTTAGCATTTTGAGCCGAAATAGAAGCCGACTTAGAAGTGGATAATTGAGAAAGATAAGCATCATAGGCCGCTTTAGGTTTCGTATAAATTCCCGCTTCCATATCCACAACTTGTGGAGCCTGAACTTGTTTAGCAATGCTTGGATAATAAGGAAGTCGATCAGCCATTTGACTGAGAGAGACACGAACCTGATTTCCATCACTCATATCAATTGCGATAAAATCTTTGGTTGCATCTGTAGGAGTTTTCGTTACATTCGTCATCAAAGCTTTGATAGCTGGTTTAAGAGTTTCATAGGCTTTGACAAAAGTCTGGACTTCTTCATCAGTAAAATCTTGTAAAACTGGCAATTTTTCAAGTTTGCTGGCATCAACCGGTGTCTTAATCACATAGCCATTATTTAAGACAAGATAAGTTTGATTATTCCTTTTGACATAAACACTATTGGTATGTTCTTGAACAACCGCCTCAAATCGATTTGGAAAATGATAGTTAATCGTGACAGTAGAAATTCGAGGAAATTTTTGTTCAATCGTTGACTCAATTTTCGCCTTATTATTAAGAATTTTAAAAATACTATCACTTGTCTTAATTTCTGAAGCGAGGGCTACTTGTTCTGAACTTTCATTTTTATTCCCCGATACGTTAAAAGTTGATATTTTACTCAAAGGTGAAATCAAATAGAGAGAGCCCAAAAAGACCAGAATAACAACCAATAAAGCTGGCCACATTTTCTTTAAAAGTGGAGCTGAGCCTTCAAACAACTTTGAAAATCTAGCTTTTTTTGGCTTCTCTTCTTCTTCGACTTCTTGAGAAAGAGAATCTAGTTGAGCAACAATTTGTTCATTTTCAGTTGAATATTCGCTTGATTGGCTTTCTTCTTGGTTTACTTCCAAGTTTTCATCTAACAACTCAGCTGACTCAGCTTGACCTTCAGTGTCATCAAAGTTTTTTTCAGTTTTTGGAAGACTTTTAAGAAAAGGAGAGCTCAAGCGAGCCTTTTTAGGCTGATTTGCTTTCTTTTCTTTTTTAGCTTCTTCAGCTTTTCTTTTCTGATATTCAAGATGTTTTTGCTGCCAAGGGGTTAAGTTATTATCTTTTTCACTCATTTAGTTACTAATCTCTTTCACTAGATTGTAAAGGCGTTGGCTAGCATCTGGAACGCCTGCTTTTAGACTAGCTCTTTGCATTTCTTGATATTTTTCTGTGTTTTCAAGAATATCTGAAATCGCTTCGACTAAACTTTGACCATTCAATTCTTCATCTTTTACAATAATTGCTGCTCCTTGATCAACGTATTCTTGAGCATTTTTAGTTTGTTGGTCTGCTGTGACATTTGGACTAGGAACATAAACCGCTGGTAAACCTAAAGCTGTCACTTCTGCGATTGTTGTTGAGCCAGAACGCCCTAAAAAAAGTTGACTTTTTGCTAAAAGTTCAGTCATATTATTGATGTAAGGTCGAATATCTAAATTTGGATTTTCTTTATATTGATCAAAAGTTTCTTTGTAATCATCATAATAAATCTCACCTGAAGCATAAACTGTTTTGAATGAACGTTTAGCCAATTCAGGCAGGGCTTCAATAAAAGCATTATTAAGTTTTAAAGCTCCACGAGACCCCCCAAAAATCACTACTGTTGGTTGTTCAAACTTTTCAACTTGAGCAGCTGCATCAGCAACTTCTTGTGCTCTTGGATTCCCTGTGAAACTTGTTTTCTCACTAGGAAAATATTGCTCCGCTGCATGGAAACCTACGGCAATTCGGTCAACTTTTTTGGCAAGAAAACGATTGGTAATTCCTGGAAATGAGTTTCCTTCATGAATAATTGTTGGAATTTTCAATTGTGCCGCTGCAAAAACGACTGGTCCTGCCACATATCCACCAGTTCCTAACACAACATCTGGCTTAAAATCCTTCATAATTTTTTTAGCATCTGATACTGATTTAAAAAATTTATAGGCAGTTTTTATATTTTGTGGACTTAATGAACGTCTTAGCCCTTGAATATCAACTGTTTTCAATTGAATTCCTGCTCGTGGAACAATTTTAGATTCTAGACCTTTTTTAGTTCCAATATAAAGGACCTCTGTATCTGGTTCCTCTTGTTTTAAATATTTCAGGAAAGCTAGGGCTGGGTAAATATGACCACCTGTGCCGCCACCTGTAATGATAATTCGCATATTTATTCTTCTCCAATGGTTTGGGGATTCGCTGATAGATCTAAACTTTTTGAGCTTTAACCGCTATCTTCTTCACTCAAATCATTAAATCGAAAAAAAGTGGACGACAACGAAATAAATAACCTACGAGTTAGACCTGATAATTGTCAGTAAAATGAACTTGTTTATATTAATCTGTTAGTAAATTGAGTATTCAAATTAGTCCCAATTATAATTGTCAGTAATTTATTCTATCATATTTTTTATTTTAAGCTCTCAAAAGCCTCGATAAATAAATCACCTCGTTCTTCAAAGGTTTTATATTGATCCCAACTTGCACAAGCTGGGCTAAGTAAAATGGTATCACCAACTTGCGTTTGAGGCATGATTTCTTTAAGAGCAGTTGCAACATTTTGACTAGCAAACACAGGAATATTCAATTTTTCAGCCATCAACCGCAATTTATCCGCAGTTTGTCCAAAGACAACCATTCCTTTTAAGTCTTCTAAATCTTTTTCTAAGTCTTCAAAGCCATTGCCTCGGTCAAGTCCACCAGCTAAAAGCCAAAGTTTACTGTTGTCAAATCCTGACAAGGCTTTTTGAGTAGCCAAAATATTAGTTGCTTTACTGTCATTATAGACTTTTCGTCCATCAATTTCACCTAGATATTGCAACCGATGTTTTACACCTGCAAAACTTGTCAGTACTTCGACAATTGCTTCATTTTCTGCTCCGCGTAATTTTGAAGCGACAATTGCCGCTAAAGCATTTTCTAAATTATGATCCCCAGGAAGTGAAAGCTCAGAAGCTTCCATGATAAATTCATCTTTAAAATAAATTTTCCCCTCATTAACATAAGCACCTGAAACTTTTTCTTTAGTTGAAAAAGCAAGGACCGTTGCCTTTGTTTTATCTGCTAATTTACGGCATTTTTCTTGGTTAAAATTGAGAATTAGGAAATCATCTGCTGTCATATTTTCTTGAATCCGCCATTTAGCAGCTTCATATGCTTCTTGTGAACCATGGTAGTCCAAATGAGCAGAAAAAAGATTTGTGATTAAAGCAATTTTAGGTCTGAAAGTATCAATTCCCATCAATTGGAAACTTGAAAGTTCCATCACTAATGTGTCAGTAGCTTGAGCTTTTTGGGCAACTTCTGACGCTGGAAAACCAATATTACCTGATAACTTAGCAGATTGACCATCAGCATTTAAAATATCAGCAATTAATGTCGTTGTTGTCGTTTTACCATTTGTTCCTGTGATGCCAATAATTGGTGCCTCACTCACTAAATATGCAAGTTCAACCTCAGTAATCACTGGAATTTTTAGAGCTTCTGCTCGCTCAACCATGGGATTATCATAACGAATTCCTGGATTTTTAACCATCAGTGCAAAATCTTCGTCCAACAAATCAATCGGGTGACTTCCTGTGATGACTTTAATCCCTTCTTCTAATAGTACTTGAGCTTCTTTATTTTCTTCAAAAGGTTTGCCATCATTAACTGTAACAATCGCTCCCAACTCATTGAGCACAAGAGCAGCAGCCATTCCAGAACGGGCAAGTCCAAGAACTAAGATTTTTTGATCTTTAAATTTCGTTATTTTTTTCATTTTCTATTCCTTTTTAAGTTGTCAGTAAAATATTTCACTGACAACTTTATCTAATCTATTTTACCCCTAATCAGCCTTTTTTTCAACAGTCATAATTACTGACAGCACTATCAATAATTTTTCAAAGAAAACAAAAAAAGGCTGACCCATTTGTCAGCCCATATTTACTTACAATGCTTGGGCATCTTCTTCTGATGTCCGAATACGAATCACACGTTCTACTGGTTGAATGAAAATCTTTCCATCTCCCACTTCACCAGTTCGCACTGCTTTAGTGATTACATTAACAATTTGATCAACTTTCTCATCAATTGAGACAATTTCTATTTTTATTTTAGAAAGTAAAGTTGTTTCGATTCGCTGACCACGAACATATTCCGCAAAACCTTTTTGTTCACCATAGCCAAGAACTTGCGAAACAGTCATTCCATGTACCAAGCCATTGTCTGATAGAGCTTTTTTCAAATCTTCTAATTTATCCGTTCGAATAATCGCTTCAATTTTTTTCATATTTTTTCTCTCTTATTTTTAAAAATATATTTCCTTCATTTTTATAATAAATTTACTGACAGACTTATCAATAAACTAAAATCAAGAATCTAAACCTAAAAATGTTGGATACGCAGTTTCTTCATGCTCACTGTCATCAAGACCAATTGCCTCAGCACGGTCAGTAACTCGAATCGGCATAATAAGTCCAATCACCTTAATAATAATCCAACTGACAAGAGCCGTAAAAATAACTGTAAAAACAACCGCAGTAAGATTAGCCAAAAGTAATTTTCCTGACCCATAAACTAGCCCTACATAACCTTTTTCTGGAGCCAAAGCTGGTGTTGCGAAAATTCCTGTCATAATTCCGCCAAACATTCCACCAATTCCATGACAACCAAAAGCATCCAGCGCATCATCGTAACCAAATTTCTTCTTGACTACAGAAATCATGAAATAAGACAAAGGACTAACCAACAAACCAATGATTATCGAAGACCAAAGAGAGACAAAACCAGCACCTGGAGTAATCGCAACTAAGCCAACAACCGCTCCAGAACAAGCACCAATCACTGAAGGTTTACCAATCATAATTTTTTCAATAATCATCCAAGAAAGCATCGCTGCAGCTGCAGCCGTATTAGTAGTCATAAAAGCATTAATCGCAACACCATTGGCAGCAAGGGCTGAACCTGCATTGAAACCAAACCAACCAAACCAAAGAAGACCAGCGCCTAAAACAACGAAAGGAATATTATGTGGACGATAATCTAAACGTTCATAGTCTCGCCTCTTTCCAAGCACCAATGCTAGAACTAGACCTGTAACCCCACTAGAGATATGAACAACGTCTCCCCCAGCAAAGTCAATCGCATGAATTTGAGCCAAGAAACCGCCACCCCAGACCATGTGAGCCAGAGGATAATATACCAAAATCAACCAAGCTCCCATAAAAAGTAGAATAGGAGTAAATCTCATCCTCCCAACTACCGAGCCTGTAATCAAAGCGACCGTAATAATCGAAAACATCATCTGAAAACCAGAAAAAAGGCCGTCAGGAATGTGATTGGCAGGAAATAATGAATTTTTGGCCATATCTACACCATTCATAAACAAATGGTCAAAATTTCCAATCCAACTATTATTTCCAGAAAAAGAAAATGAAAAGCCAATAATTACCCATAAAATGGAAGCCAGAGCCATTGGAGCCAATGACATCATCATTGTATTCAATACATTTTTACGCCTTCCAAGCCCCCCATAGAAAAAGGCCAGTGCAGGTGTCATTAATAAAACCAAAGCTGCACAAATTAAAATAAATGCAATCGATCCTGTGTCCATAAAAATTCTCCTTTAAAATTTCGAGATTAAATAAGAAATTTACCAATATTTTCTGAATATTTAATCATGTCATAAAATATAACACAGTTTTTTGTTAAAGTCAATCATTTACTCATTCCATGTTATATAACATAACATGGAATGAGCAGATAAAAAGGAATTATCTAAAAGATAATTCCTATTTATCACATTTTTGGAAATTTTAAGGTAAAAGTTGAACCAATCCCAAGCTCAGAACTAACTTCAATCTCCCCTTGATAATTTTCGGCTAAACGAGCAAGAATTGGTAAACCTAAACCAGTTCCGCCAATCTCACGGTTACGTGCCTTATCCGCTCGAAAGAATCGCTCAAAAAGATGATTAATATCTTCTTCGGCAATTCCGATTCCTTTATCAGAAACACTAGTAATGACAAACTGTTCATCTTCTGAAACAGTAATCACAATCTCCTTTCGATCATCCGGAGAATACTTAACAGCATTATCTAACAAAATGCGTAATCCTTGTTCAAAATGATTTTCAGATATCCGGGCATGGACAGGGTAGATAAGCTGATTATCAAGCACAATCTCAAAATCCTCATGTAGAAGTTGGAAGTTTTTAAGCGCATGATTAGATACTTTCCCAACGTCACAATCCAATTCTTCACTGGACAAATCTACATTTTCAAGCCTAGCTAAAGCAAGCATTTCTTCAAGCATTTTCTTCATTCGGTCTACTTCATCCAAACTCGCCTGCAAAGATTCATCCAAAACTTCTGGATCATTTTTTCCCCAACGATTTAAGAGATTAATATGACCGTCCAAAACTGCTAACGGAGTCCTTAATTCATGTGAAACATCAGAGACAAACCGATTTTGCTGTTCAAGGTATGCTTTCATTTTCAGCATCATATCATTATAAACATGAGCTAATTCTTCAATTTCATCACCACTTTCAATTTCGATAGGTTTGAAATCATTCGTGGGATCGCTCGCCATTTCCTGCATTCCCTGATAAAGTTTTTCTAAAGGCTTCATAAAATAATTCGCCATAAAATAACCAATCATTTGCGCAACGATTAAAGCGACAATTTCTAAAATTAACAAGACGACTAAAAGGAGATTGGAAATCCGATGATAAGTTGTCGTGTCATAAAATGCCTGTAAATAGCCTACAACCTGTCCCGTCCCTTTAGAAACAATCTTCCTTTGGACTAAATAACCTGGATTCTCACCTTGAATTTCTTTCATCTCATTATTGCCTTGCTTTTGAAATCCAAAATCATGTCGATTAGTTGAATATAGTAATTTATGATTTAAATCATAAATATAAAATGCTTTCCGAGTCCCGATGATACTTCCCAGACTCATTCCTTCCGATTCCCCATTTTGAATCTTTGATGTCGCTTCAATATAAGTATTCAAATTAGTTGAATTTAAAGGAGCATCCGCTTGTTCTAATACCTCTTCAACGCTGTCCATTGAACCTGTCAATAACCTTTGTTCCTCCTTGATGAAAGAACTTATGGTCAGTTGATAAGTTAATGTTGCAAAAAGAGTAAAAGTAATAAAACAAAAAACGGTGTTAGCAAAAGCCCACCTAAGCATAATAGACCGCTTAGCCGAACTTTCTTCTACCGTTTCCTTTTTCTTGTTGAAAGTGAATAATTTTTTCATTTTTTTATTTGCGTTCACGCATCACATAACCCAAACCACGAACGGTTTGAATATAGCTGTCTTGTCCTTCAACATCAATTTTATTTCTAAGATAGCGGATATATACATCAACAACATTTGTTTCCGTTCCTTCTTCATATCCCCAAACTTGTGAAACTAAATGTTCGCGAGTGACAACATCCCCAACATTTTGCATCAACGTCAAAAGAAGATCGTATTCACGACGCGTCAAATCAATTACTTTTTTACCGCGGTGAACGGTACGATTTGTTTTGTCAATTACAAGATCACGAAAAGAAGTGTTTTCAGCACGTTCTACAGCATGACCATGTTCTTCACGACGGAAGAATGCACGAACACGAGCCAAAAGTTCTTCAATCGCAAAAGGCTTAGTAATATAATCATCTGCTCCAATATCAAGACCGGCAACACGGTCCATTGTTGAATCACGCGCGGTCATCATAATAATTGGAGTATCTTTTTCTTTGCGCAAACGGCGGGCAACTTCAAAACCATCAAGTTCAGGAAGCATCAAATCAAGCAAGATTAAATCATAATCTTTTGAAGTTGCTTCTTCAAGCCCAGAACGTCCGTTATCTTTAATCTCAGTGGCATAGCCTTCATGCTCTAATTCTAATGAGACGAAACGAGCTAAATTCTTTTCATCCTCAATAATCAAAATTTTCTTTGATGCCATATTATTCTCCTTTGTTAAAAAAACTGCATAATTCGATTTCTTATAATACTATTATAAGATAAATTTAATTTATGTACAAACTATTTAACGCTTTTTTTAAATTGTTTTCGCTTTCTTATGCTTAACAACAGAAATTGTTAAAAAATGAGAGCCATCTAATCAAATAATCCGTTCAAACCATCAAAAGGAGATTTCTTTTCTTCCTTTTTATCTTCTTGTTGCTTGGCATAGTCTTCTTCACTCAAAACAGACCAAAACTTCCCGCTTGGCAATTCTTCTGCTTCTTCATTTTCAGCTAAAATTTGCAACGGAATTTCCAATAGAATATTATCAGTCACTGACTCATCTAAACTAATGATATCTTTATCTAAAACAATAATTAAATCATTATCTAGTAATTCCTGATTTCCTTTTAGCGTTTCCTCGGTTGCAAAAATTTCGTTGACTAGGATATCAATTGGATATTTGACTGGTTTCAAACTTCTTGAAGAAGGTAGGGTTAAAGTCGTTTTTATTTGATAATCCAAATAGAACAACTCATCATCATAAGCAATTTCACCACTAACTTCAATTGGTAGACAATCTAAAATTTCTGCGGAACGTTTCACAAGTTCCTCGCGAAGGTCTAAATTCTCATTGAAAGCAATCTGTTTTTTTTTTGTTAATTCATTTAAAGACCATTTCATCTTTTAATATTCTCCCACAATTTAATCATTTTTCTTTATTTTATCTTATTTTTACATTTTTTCATAATAAAAAGCTGTCTAAAGACAACTTTGATATTTCTAAAAATAAAAATGGTCGAATGACCATTTTTATTATTGTTTGCCGTATTTCTTTTCGAAACGAGCGATACGTCCGTCCGCTGCTTGGAATTTTTGACGACCTGTGTAGAATGGATGTGAATCTGAAGAGATTTCAACACGAATCAATGGATAAGTGTTTCCGTCTTCCCATTCAACAGTTTCTTTAGAACCTTTAGTTGAACCAGTCAAAAATTTGTAACCAGTTGTTGTGTCCATGAAGACTACTGGTTGGTAATTTGGATGGATATTTTGTTTCATCGTTAGAATTTCCTTTCTGCCTTGGACTGTTTGCCAGACCAAAGTTGTACGAATACTTAAACATTCTATCAAAATTCGAAGTAAATTTCAAGCTAAAATAATCTTTTGTCAAGAAAAAAACTTTACAAATTATTTCTGTCTCTAAGTAAGGTTAAAAACCAAGTATTTTCAGGCTAAAAGTTTCTTGGAAAAAAGTAAATTTACTTTTTAAATCATTTCATAAGCAAGCTTTGACTAGTCTCTTTTAGTCAAATAATTAACCACACGTTCAAACTTCTTGTTTTATATTCATGACTTTTGAAAGTTTTAAAAGTAGTTTTCTCTTAGATTATTATACCTTTTTCCTTTAAATTTTCTCTACAGGATTCAAGATAGGATTCATTATGCTCTGGATATATGGGCAAAGTCTGAGTAATCTTTTTTAATTCTAGATAAGCTTCACATTTTTGACCTCTATACAACGGATCAAACCAGCTTTCATCAGGATGATATCCTCTTATTTTCATCTCATTCATCACTTCCAGATGATATTGAAAAAGTTTATATGGAGAATAATTGAAGACGTAATTTACCGTCGAATGTTTTTTCGCCCAGCCCTTTCCACGTAAGGCACAACACTCTCGATGTTGACCCAATAATTGTGCTCTTGGAAGTTTTTCAATTAAAGCTTCATGCCATAATCTCATTGCTTGTCATCCTTTTCTCTTATCTTTTTAGTCCATTAATCACTTTTTAATCAAAAAATTCCCCCGAAGGAGAACTTTCTTTTCTCTATTTACAACAGATATTAACTGCTTCTTCCGATTGTTCAACCGATGAGTTCTAGAATGAAACACTTAATCTCTGAAATACAGATAGTTTTATTATACCTTGATAAAATGATGCTCTCAAGTATTTTGACTTCACAACCTTATCCCAAAAATCATTTCCCAATTACATAACGTAAACGACTGGCTTGTTCTTTGCTTAAGACTTGATAAGAGAACAATGTATTATAACCAGTTCCTGATTGCGAAATTAATATAGAGCCATCCGGACGAATTTTTTCTACAAAAGCAACATGACCATAGGTAGGGTCAGCACCATCTTGTCCCGCTTTATAGCTAACTGCACTATGAAGTTGAGGAGTGGATGTAACTTGATAGCCTGATTGATTTTGCCAGTCTTTGCCATTTCCCATGTAAAGACCATAATTTATTCCAAATTCTTTCGCTCGATTATAGACCCACCATGTACATTGCTTATAGGCGTAAGTTTGAGTTGAATAATTTTCAATATCCATCGGTCTATCAATAGTCCAACCCGCTGGAGTGCCTGGTAAACTGTCAGAAGGTATTGTCTTCCACGCAGTAGCTCCATATTTCCAGCCTACTTTTAGCAGACTATTTTGCTCAAAAAAGTTCGTTGTATAATTGTGTGCTCCGGACTTAGTATTTGGGTTGTAAGCAACGTAAAGATTAACCGTTCCTGCTGAATAAAAAACCGGTTTGGCCCCATTATCCCAACGCCAACCTGCTTTTACTAGGCTTTGAGCCTCATAATTACTCAAGGTATAATAGTGGTCTCCCCCTTTAACGTTTGGATTATAAAGGCGATAAACTGGCGCACCTGAATTTGCTGCTTGCCAACCAATTCCCTCATCAAGCCAACCGACATTTTTTAGAGAATTTCCCTCATAAAAATTCGTTGTATAAAAATGTTCCCCACTGTTGGGATTATAAAGCCGATAGACTGGGCTTTTAGAGCTTGCCTTTACTTGGTTTTCATTAGCTACCGTCCAAGCACTTGTTGCTCCAATCATAGCTAATAGTAAATAAATCTTTTTATGCCGCATTAAGGTCCTCCATCTGGCCTAATTTAATGTATTCTATTTAAACTCTATAATAGCTCGAGTAAAAAGTCAAGCGATTTCATTCCGTAAATTTTTTAAAAATTAAATACAGCAATTTCAGGAACAACACCAAATCTAGCTGATAAGTGAGTTGTTCCAATACCTGTATTCACATAAAGGGTTTCATTTGTATTTAATTGATAAAGTCCTCCAGTGTAATTATTTGAATGTTTCATGACAGAGGCAGCTTTTTTCTGAACTTGAGGGATAAAAGGAATATTTACCTGACCACCATGGCTATGTCCTGATAAAATGAGTTCATATCCTTTATTCTGATATTGACTTACTTCATCAGGTTCATGAGTCAATAGAACGTCATAAGTACTTTCTTCCATCTGATATGATGATGGTAAAGAAGGATTTCCTAGCAAGGTGTCATCTAAGCCAGTAAATAGGATTTTTTCGCCGTTATTCATAGGGACAAGTAAATTTTCATTTCTTAAAAGAGTGAAACCAGACTCCGACATAATATTCGCATATTCTCTGGAAGCTCCTCCTCCATAATCCCTGTTTCCCCAAATCGCAATCTTACCATATTTTGCTTTCATTTTTTGGAGTTTTGAAATGACTTGTTCATTTTCATTATAGTGAGCGTAATTATCGTATAAATCTCCAGAAAACACGATAAAATCAGGATTTTGTTCATTAGTTTTCTGGATAACTTTATCTAAATGCTTTGCATCAAAATCCTTTTTTATATGTAAATCAGATAACTGAACAATCTTTATTTTTTCTTTAGAACTTCTATTTTCCAACTGATGTTGATTAACTACTAATCGGTAGGGCTCAATTTTAAAAGCATAATATAAGCCACCTAAGCAAGTGAGCATCAACAAAATGACTAGTGAAAACACTATTTTTATTATTTTCATATCTTTAGATTATATCATATTGTCTATTTTATAAATTTCAAACTAAAAAACGCCTTAAAGACGTCATTTTTATACATAAAAGGAAATTGGTCTAAAACTCATTGGATAGATTTATATATTGCTTAAGTTTTGGACTCGTTCTTTTATCAAATCTCTGGTTTTTCTAAATTCTGTTAAAATGTCTGCCTCTGTTCCAACAGCCCGAGCTGGATCTTGTAAGTCCCAATGTTCATGGCTCACTGATTTAGGAATCATTGGACACTTATCAAGAGCATCACCGCATAAAGTAATAATTAAATCACAGTCATTAAAATAAGTCATATCAATTAATTCTGATTTTTGAGCCGAAATATCAATGCCATCTTCTGCCATTACTGTTACCGCATGTGGATTTAAACCGTGTCTTTCTATTCCTGCGGAACGGACTTCCCAATCCTTTAAAAATACATGCCCATATCCTTCCGCTATTTGAGAACGACAAGAATTACCCGTACAAAGAAAATAAATTTTTTTCATCAACAAATCTCATTTTTTTTATTATTTCATTATATAATATTTGAGGCATATTTTTATTTTTAATTCCCTCTAAAATGTAAAAATCTTGTATGCCTTTTGGAACTTAAAATGAAAACCCACCATCTGGCGGGCATCTAAAGAAATCTTCATATAGGAAGAATAGTGATAAGCACCTAAAAATGGACAGGTGCTTAAGGAGGATGTGGGATTCGAACCCACGCACGCTTTTACACGCCTGACGGTTTTCAAGACCGTTCCCTTCAGCCAGACTTGGGTAATCCTCCAATTAATTAATTTATTATATCATTTTTACCTGAAAACAACAAAAACAAACCAATTGAGTAACAAAACAAATACATTTATTTTAAATTTGTAGACAAAAGTTGTCAGTAAACTTTGTCAATAAAAAGGTTCTTAACAAAAAAGTTCATAATATATAATTATGAACTTATCAATATTCCTTCTGATTTTATACTATTCACACAAATAAAAAATGCCAGCAATTTGCTGACAGACATGTTTAAGAATTTCATTATAGCAGATCAAACTTAATTAGAAATCACTCAACTAGAAGCGTCCACATAGTATGTAAAAAAACTATGAATTTATTTTCACATACTAATTTATCACTTTATTTTTTAATAATTTTCTGAAGATGATTTGAATATAACTCCTTCATTTTCCCAGTCTACTTTTTTTGTAGACCACTGTTCTTTAAAGAAAACAAAAAAACTCTGACCAAAGTTAAAGTTTTTCTTTTACAATCAAGAATTTTTCTAACTCTTTTTCAATATCGACATCTAGTCTGTCTGAAAGCTCGATTAACCACCAAATATTTTCAGCTATTTTCCCTTCTAAAGTATAGGGCGTTTCGTCATAGTAACGTTCAAATTTAGTCATTACAAGTCGATTTAAATTACCGATGTCATTAGAAAGTGCCAATAGGTCTTCTTCTACACTCCATTTTTCACCATGGTTTTTTATTTCTAATTCATGATATCTCTTACGAATTTCAACGCTTCTCTCAAGTAACTCTTTTATTTCCATTTTTTTCTCCTAGTCTAAAGCAATTATAAACTTTTATATAAAAGTTTGCTCAAATTAGGAAGTGAGCTTAATTTCCATTTTTTATTTTTTATATTTTTGAAGGTCTGCTTTTTTAAAATATAGTTGTTGTGCTCCGTTAAATCTAACCAATATCCCTGATTTATTTTCAGAAATTACGCTACCAATAACCCCGGGATATTTTGTTTCTGGTAATAATACTAATTCTCCTACTTTATATTCCATAAGATAATTCACCTTTTCTATATCTGATATTTCTTTTAGTATAACATAAAAAATCCTAACCAAAATCAGGATATTAAGTAATTATTGGATAAATTTGACAGTAGTTCAATCACTAAATGTGTTTTTTTCACTTTTAGAGATAGGTCCTATCTGGTCATTTCAATGTTTTGATTATTCGTTTTTTTGCTTTTTGAATTACATAGAATACATTGTTTTTTCGAATTTTTTCCGTATAATGAAAGTATTAAAAGGAGAATTAATCTTAAAATAGTTCAAGTAATTTCTAAAAATATTACTAGATATCGTAAAAGATAGATATTATACAGCAATAAACTACGAGCAATATCTCGAATCTCGTTAAAAGCTAGGTAGGAGGATATTTATGAGCACATTTTTTGGAGTAATAGGCATATTAGCATTTTTAATTGGCCTTGTGATGCTTTTTATTAACCTGGTTAAAAAGAAATCAAAGAAACAACCTTTGATTATACTTATTGTTGGTTTCTTGCTATTTATTATTGATGTAGCTATTCCAAGTAATTCAGATGCAAAAGAATCTAAAAAATCAACTACTTCTGTATCCACTACAGAAACTAAAAAAGAAGAAACTAAAGTCACTTCTCAAAGTTCTACAAAAAAACCAAAGACATCTTCTAAAGTACTGACAGCTCAAGAAAAAGCTATTGATGGTTTAACTGGGAATTCGTTAGCTCAAACAAAAACTGCAATTAGTTATTTATATACAGGACATATGAGTAAACAAGGGCTCTATGACCAATTAACTTCTGAGTATGGCTCACAAATGACAGTTGATGAAGCAAACAATGCAATCAATAGAATTGACCCATTAGTCAATTGGAACAACCTTGCCATACTTAGTGCTAAGTCATATCGTGAAACTGGAAATTTAACTGGACAAGCGCTTATTGATCAATTAACCTCTGAATATGGCTCTCGTTTTACCCCTGAACAAGCACAATATGGAGTTTTACATATCGATGATGAAGTAAAATCTTCGGCTATCTGGAATTATTTATTTGTAGAAAAATTCCATTCTATCTTTGGAGCGTAAGGATGGATTAAAACATTAAAACAGCGAGCAAACCCTGATTCTCACTAAAAGCTGGTAGGAGAATTTATATGAAATTTAATACTATTCAAGTCCTAATTGCATCCACACTTGCATTAGGTACTGTCTCAGTAGCTCAAGAGGTTAGTGCTGCTGAACAAACCACCAGCATTTATCGCCTCTATAACAAGAATACTGGTGAACACTTTTATACCCAAAGTCGCACAGAGCAATTGAATGCTATTATTGCAGGTTGGAATAACGAAGGAATCGGATGGGTAGCACCATCATACAGTAATTCTCCTGTTTATCGTGTTTATAACCCTCATGCTAAGGGTGGAGACCACTATTACACAAGAAGTAAATACGAAGCTCAATCTCTTGTAAACAAAGGTTGGAAGTGGGATGGAAATGGGAAACCAGTCTTCTACTCAGGAGGAAAAGCATCTGTCTATGTTGCCTACAATCCTAACGCTCAATCAGGTTCCCACAACTACACTCCTAATTCATTTGAACAACAATCATTATTAAATAATGGCTGGAAATTTGGTTCTACTGCATGGAACGCTGTGACTAAGTTTAACTGGACTCTTGCTCAATATCGTGCGTTAACTGTGGGTGATTCTGATGGTAAAGGTGGCGTAAATTATAATGCTATCATTGCTGCACACGATATTCCTTCCGATGTAACTATATACGAAAATGGCAGCTACTCATCTAAAAATGTACTCTATAGTAATTCTGATTTCAACAGTGGAGTCTATCAATATGTAAGCTTAACATTTGTTAAACAAGCAAATGGCGATTACCTTCTTTCAAATAAATCTTATTTAAGTTTATAAGCAAAAATAATTTTTAAAATAGCTAGTCATGTTACTAAAAAATAATGTTACGCATTAATTAATTTATAAAAAAGAGCCTGCTATAAAACAGGCTCTTTTTTTGCTATTTTTAATCATTTTAATGAAAGTTGGACTATCAAAAGCCAACAATATCAACACTTTATTTTTTAAAGTTATCCATGAGGTCCATGCACTACCGACGTTTTTCATCATCTTGCAAAACTGTTAAAACACCTATTTCAAAAGGTTTACAGCACTTTTAATAAAATTAAAGATGTTTACTTTTTTTCGGTTTTAGACTATTTCTGCTACTTTTTTGCTACCTAATTTTTTATGGTTCTTGCTGGACTCGAACCAGCGACCGAACGGTTAGCTACCAACTGAGCTAAAGAACCGAAATATGATAATCTGTAGCACTTATCTTGGTTATTATATAAGATCTGTATGGATGGAACTGCAGATTATCAAGTGTGTGTAATTGAATGTTTTTCTCATCCACTAAAACTATTATAACACACTACTA